>Ga0180437_10000789_pt1 | contig 57764 bp, 39 predicted proteins | sample SS_ome_4_FD_132410 | JGI IMG/M metagenome (GOLD analysis project Ga0180437, IMG submission 132410) | Hypersaline lake sediment archaeal communities from the Salton Sea, California, USA - SS_3_D_1 metaG | ecosystem: Environmental > Aquatic > Non-marine Saline and Alkaline > Hypersaline >...
GGCGTTCCGACCCAGCTTTTCCGGTGAGTGGGCATCGGAGTTGGAGACCAAGGTGAAGGGATCGAGAAACGTACAGATCCAGTGCATGGGAGGATCGGTGGACAGTCCGGTCTCCATGGCCGTCAGGTGGGGAGTCAGGTCGCCGAAGCATTCGGTCACCGAATCGAAGCCGGATTTCGATCCCAGGATGGAGAACCAGGGAGTCCAGATGTGGGCGGGGATAAATGCGATGCGATCCGAAGCATTCAGGGCGATCTCGAGGAGGTCACGGGAGTCCAGCCCCAGGATGGGGCGTCCGTCAGAGGTGAGATTGGCTCCCAGGTGGAGGAGAGCCTGCCGGATCTTGTCGACGGTCTCGAAATCCGGGACCAGGATCACGTTGTGCACCTTGCGGGTGCGGCCGTCTTTTTTGTAGATGCCGCTGATCTCGGTTTGCAGGATAAACCGGACTTCGCGGCTCAAGGTGGGAGCCTCCTGGACTTCGGCGGTCAGCCGAAATCCGGGCTTCAACCGGAACAGCCCCTCTTCCGCCGGTTCGAGCTTGTTCTGGAGTTCCTGTACCCAGCCGGGATGGGTGAAGTCCCCGGTGCCGATGACCGAAATGCCCTTAAGACGCGCCCATCGGTCCAAAAATTCGGGAGCCAACTGCGTGCTGGTAGCCCGCGAGAAGTGGGAATGGAGGTGGATGTCGGCGATGAAGCGCATGGCGGCCCGCGATGTTTAATTGATACAACAATAATAAAAAAAAGGCAAAGCGGAGGGCAGGGATCCCGGCGTGACGGCTCGGCTGCTCGAGGAATGGTTCCCGGATCAGCGGGTGATTACGCGGCCCGGCCGTTTCCAGGTCAGTTCGCCGTCGGCCACCACAAAGGTGCCGTTGACCATCACGTAGGAGATGCCAGCGGCATATTGATGCGGCTCAAAGAAGGTGGCCGTATCTTGGATGGCTTCGAGATCAAAAACCACGATATCGGCTGCCAGGCCTTCCCGTATCTGGCCGCGGTCCCGCAAACCCAGGATCTGGGCGGGGAGCGAGGTGGAGGAGCGAATAGCATGCTCCAGCGAGATGATCCTGCGCTCCAGGGCGTAGCGCCGGATCTTGCGCGGGAAGGTGCCGTAGAAGCGGGCGTGCACCGGGCCGTCCGTGGGAAGCGCGATGCTGGCATCCGAAGAGGTGGCGCACCAGGTCTGGGCCGCGAACGCCTCGACATCGATCTCCGACATCGAGAAGCAGCGCAGCCGGCCGCCGCCCGCGCGGTTGGGGTCGCCCTCCAGTTGAAGGGCCACCACCATCTCGACATCCGAGCGCCCTTGCTCCTCAGCCAGCTGAGCGAGCGTCTTGCCGATGCATGCTTTATCCGGGTGATCCATGACCATGATGTTTTCGGCCCCACCCCGCCAATTCAGGTTGTGCTGGATGTCCCGGTACAGGTCGGATTTTCTGCCCGGATCTTTCAATACCTGATGCAGGGTGGCCTGGTAGTTCCGGCCCAGCGCCCAGCGCGGGATGAGTACCGCGCTGCCGTCGCTGCCGGATGAGGTGTAAGGGTAGCCGTCCGCCCAGATGTCCACCCCTCGAGCCCGGGCACGCTCGATGAGGTGAATGATGGCGCGGCTCCCTCCCCAAAAATCCGCCCCCCGCGCCTTGATGTGGGTGGCCACCACCGTCGCTCCCGTGCGTTCGCTCACCTCTATCAAGTCCCGGATATTGCCGAGCATGTTGGGAGGGCCGGGAGTGTCCTGGCTGGGGACATACCACATCGGGGTGAGCCCAGCCGCCCGCTCGTGGGCGATGAACACACCTCGAAAGGGTACGATCTCTTCCACCAGGGCGGCCACTTCCTCGTTCGTGCTCCAGATGGACGGCTCATACTCGAGGCCGCTGGATAGGCCGCCGGCCCCGTCCTGCATGGCCTGCCGGATGATGGCCCGCATCTCGAGTATCTCGTCGGCTGTGGCCGGGCGCCTAAAATCATCTCTCAAGACATGGCGCCGCACATCGTTATGACCGATCAAGAGCATCACATTGGGACCGGTTCCCTTGGAGTTTAGTGTCTCACGCTGTCGCTTGATGTCGAGGGGCGAGTTTCCGCATTGGTTGGAGACCAGCGCCGTCACCCCCTGACTCACGAAATTGGGAGCAAAGTAGCGCTGTTCTTGCTTTCCGGTCCAGACGGTTTCGTCGGCCACCCGGTCGTAGGCATGGCAGTGGATATCGATGAATCCGGGACACAGGATCTGGCCTTGAATATCGATGACGATCGCGGCATCGGCCCGATCCTTCAGCCGGCCCACGGCCGCGATCCGGCCGCCTTTTATGGCGACATCCGCATAGAACCAGGGATTTCCGGTTCCGTCCAGGATTCGCCCGTTGACGAACAGATAGTCATAGGCGTCGTTGGATTTTTCTGACGCGGTAGCCGGCAACAAAATAGCCGATAGAGTCCATAACAGGAAAACCGCTTTGACAGCCGTCTTAGATGGATACATGAGGAAGCCTTTCATGAGGAGTGGCATGGTGTCGGCATTTTACCATGAATCAGCCCGATCGCACAGCCCTGCCAATGGAAGCACTCTCCTATCTCCTGTGCTATTTTCCTGAGTTATTTATAAAAATATCACGAATATCGAAACACTCGATTTTTTCACTCCGGGTTTGATTCCCGAGCTTGCTTGTCGTACAATCTGAAGTTCATATGGCGCCCAGAACCTTCGACATCGCGGTCATCGGCGGCGGCATCGTGGGCTGTTCCGCAGGCATGACCCTATCAAATTCCGCTCGACTTTCCATCCTGCTCCTGGAGGCGGAAGACAAGCTGGCCTCTCATCAAACAGGCAACAACAGCGGTGTGATCCACTCCGGGCTGTACTACAAGCCCGGTTCCCTCAAGGCTACCAACTGCACGGCCGGGCGGGAGGCCTTGTTCGCCTTCTGCGCGCAACATGGAATTCCCTGCGAGCGATGCGGTAAGGTCGTTGTGGCCACGAGAGAAACGGAGATCCCCCGGCTGGACGAATTGGAGCACCGCGGCCGCGCCAACGGCCTCCGTGGATTGAGGCGGCTCAGGCCTGGGGAGATCCGGGATTACGAACCGCATGCCTCCGGGATCGACGGCCTGCTGGTGCCCGATACCGGGATCGTGGATTACGGGAAGGTCACCGAAAAGTTCGCCGAGATCCTGATGAACAATGGGGGAGAGGTCAGGCTGAACGCCCGCTTGCTGGCGTGCAGGCGGGAGAGCGGCGGCCTGGTGCTGGAGACCTCTGCCGGGGAATTCAGCTGCCGCTGCCTAGTCAACTGCGCGGGTTTGCATTCTGATCGCGTAGCCCGGTTGTGTGGAGTGGATCCGGGCATGAAAATTATTCCGTTCCGCGGCGAATACTACACATTGAAGCCGGAGCATGAATATCTAGTTAAAAGCCTGATTTACCCGGTCCCTGATCCGGCCTTTCCTTTCCTGGGGGTTCACTTCACGCGAATGATCGGCGGGGGAGTGGAGGCCGGCCCCAACGCGGTGCTGGCCTTCAAGCGGGAGGGGTATAGGAAGTCGGAGTTTTCCCTGCGAGATGTCTGGGAGACCTTCACCTATCGAGGATTCTTGATCCTGATCAGCCGTTTCATGAAAATGGGACTGGGCGAGATGTACCGGTCCTATGTCAAGAGCGCCTTCGTCAAAGCGTTGCAGCGCTTGATCCCCGAGATCGAAGGCCGTGATATCTCCCCCGGAGGAGCCGGAGTGCGGGCCCAGGCGCTGGAGCCCGACGGCACGCTGGTGGACGACTTCCGCATCGTAGAGGCCGAACGCATGGTGCATGTGCTCAACGCCCCCTCGCCCGCCGCCACCGCCGCCATCAGCATCGGCGAGCACATCGCCGCCGTGGCGCGACGGAACTTCCAGCTGTGATTCCGGGAAGGCACCGCCTTTGAATCCGGCAAAGCGGTTGGCATCACGGATCGGTTCCACTTCACCCGTTGGCTTTAAGTGATCAGTTCAAGCCGGCCGCTATTTGACTTCGTTATACGCCCACTCCAGCCACTGGGCCACGATCTCCAGGTCGGAGGCATCCACGGTGGCGCCGGACCAGAAGCGCAGGCCGGGAGGGGCATCGCGGTAAGAGCCGCAGTCGTACGACACGCCTTCATCGGCCAGGAGTTTGACCATTTCTTTGACCTTTTCGGCCGGGAGGTCGACGGTGAAGCACACGCTGGTGTTGGAGCGGATCTCCTTGTTGGCAGCTAAAAAATCGATCCAGTCGTGAGTGTCCACAAACTTTTCCCAAACCTTGAGGTTGGCGTTGCTGCGGTCGATCAAGCCTTGGAGCCCGCCCACCGATTCAGCCCAATCGAGTGCCGCCAGGTAGTCTTCGTTGCACAGCATGGAGGGAGTGTTGATGGTGGAGCCTTCGAATATACCTTCGATGAGCTCTCCCCCTTTTTTCATTCGGAAGATCTTTGGCATGGGCCAGAGAGGATCGTACGAAAGGATGCGCTCCACAGCGCGGGGAGAAAGTATCAGGATGCCGTGCGCCGCCTCGCCCCCCAGGACTTTCTGCCAGGAATAGGTGATGACGTCCAGTTTATGGAGGGGGATATCCATGGCGAAGACGGCGGAGGTTGCGTCGCACAGGGTCAGACCCTCGCGGTCGTCCGGAATCCAATCTCCGTCCGGAACCTTGACGCCGGAGGTGGTGCCGTTCCAGACGAACACCACATCATTACGGAAGTCCACCTGTGTAAGATCCGGCAGCCGGCCGTACTCCGCTTCGAAAACCCGCACGTCTACGAGCTTGAGCTGTTTGGTGATGTCCGTGGCCCAGCCTTTGCTGAAGGATTCCCACACCAAGACATCCACCCCCTTCGGGCCCAGCAGCGACCACATGGCCATCTCAAAAGCTCCCGTATCCGAGGCCGGGACGATGCCGACCCGGTAGTCGGGAGGGAGGCCGAGCATCTTTTTGGTCCGCTCGATGGCCGCCGCCAATTTGCCTTTACCGAGTTTGCTGCGGTGGGATCGCCCTAACGGAGCGTCCTTGAGTTCATCCAGGGAAAAGGCCGGATGTTTGGCGCAGGGACCCGAGGAATAGTTGGGATTCTTTGGTTTGACCGATGGTTTCATGCCTTATCCTCCAAATGCTTATGAATTTATGATTGCCGATTCACGATTGACATGGCGCCGAGAACTAAGCGTATAAGAATTCCCGAGACCTGTCAACAAACCCGGATTATTCTGGATATTCATGAGTCGAGGCTGCCGGTGAGGCGATGCGCAAAGGAGGCAGCTGCAGTCATCTTCCTTAAGTTCTTTGCGATGAATCAGATACGGTAGGATCGGCTCACCTGAAAGGAAACATTGCCGGTTATGAATAAAGAGCCCTTTGGATAAGAATAGTAGGGCGATGGAACGGAAGAACAATACTAGCACTCAAGCGAGTGGTCCTGCGGTCCTTCGATCCCTATTGGTGAGATGTTAAACTTGGATAACTCAGCAACTCTTTTCCCCCTAGAACGTTTAAGTTCATAGAATCCGTTTGATTTGGGAGGAGGCCTTAAACCGATGTGGAAGAACTATCTGATGACCGCCTGGAGGAACCTGCGTAAGCACCGGGGACACTCGCTGATCAATATCCTGGGTCTGGCCGTGGGCATGGCGGCCAGCCTGCTGATCTTTCTGTATGTGCATCGGGAGCTCTCCTATGACCGCTTCCACGGCAAGGCCGACCGCATTCATCGGGTGCTTCTACTGGACAAATCCATGGGGGTGTCCAACACCTATGCCGGCATCACCTTCGTGGCCATGGCACCCGAGATCCCAGAGGATGTGCCGGAGGTGGAAGAGGCGGCGCGCATCATGCACCGCGGCCGCCAGCCGCTCAAGGTCGGTGAAAGGTACTTCTACACTCGGGAATTTGCCTTCGCCGATCCCACCGTGTTCAAAATCTTCGACTTCACACTCATCCAGGGGAATCCCGACACCGCCCTGCGGGAGCCTTACACCGCGGTCCTCAGCCGGGAGCTGGCCGAGACCCTGTTCGGTGCGGAGGATCCGATAGGCCGGACGTTCCTTTGGCAGGACAACGAAATCCGCATCACCGGCCTCCTGGAAGAGATTCCCGACACTTCCCACCTCTGGTTCGACGTGCTGGTCTCGCTGAACTTCCCGGACGAGGAAGGCGGCTTCGGCGGCCGGCTCCGCGACTGGGGATGGATCGCGGCTCCCACCTATGTGCTCCTGCACGAAGGGGCGGGGACGGCGGATATCGAGGAGAAGCTGATCGGCGTCCTCAGGAAAAACGGCGTGGAAGAGAATTTCGCCGTCACCCACCAGCCGCTCAGGGAAACTCACCTCCATTCCAAGAACGTGGTGTTCGACCGGCACAACCGGAACAAGGGCGACATCGGCTATGTCTATGCCCTGGCGGCGGTGGCCGTGTTCATCATGCTGATCGCGGTCTTCAACTTCATGAACCTGTCCACGGCCCGCTCTCACAGCCGCGCCCGCGAGGTGGGGATGCGCAAGGTGGTGGGGGCCCGCCGCCGGCAGCTCATCGTGCAGTTCATGGGCGAGTCCGTGCTGCTGTGCCTGGGAGGGCTATTCATCGCCGTCGGCCTGGTGGCCCTGGCAGGGATCTATCTCAGCGCCGCCTTCGATATGAGCCTCAGATTCGAGATCCTCCTGCGGCTCCCTATAGCCGCCGGAATAGCGGTCGGAGCTGTTCTCACGGGCTTGTTGGCCGGCATATGGCCCTCCTTCGTGATTTCCGCCTTCCGGCCCAACACCGTGCTGCGTGGAGGTTCTCAGGGCGGGGGGTACGGCCTCGGCTTGCGGCGTGTTCTGGTGGTGGTACAGTTCGGTATCTCTATCGCGCTCATCATCGGCAGCGGTGTGGTCTTTCAGCAGATCCAGTATATAAAGAACAAGGACATGGGTTATGACCGCGAGCAGGTGCTGACCCTCCGGATGACGCGCGAGACGGCCGCCAACTTCGAGCCGCTGGTAGAGAAGCTGGCGCAGTCGCCCGCGATCCTTTCCTACTCTGCTTCGGATAATGTTCCGGGCCGCACCATGGGCCGTAGAGGAGTCCAACCGGACGGCATCGCCGAGACCGATCCCTGGATCGTCTCGGCGATGAGCATGGACGAAAACTTCCTGGAAACCATGGGCATCGCGCTGGTGGAGGGCCGTAATTTCTCTCGGGAATTCGGGACCGATTCCGAGCAGGCCGTGATCCTCAACCAGGCCGCGGTCAAGGCTATCGGGTGGGAAGAGCCGTTGGGCAGGACGTTCGACGAAGGGCGGTACATGGTCGTAGGAGTGATCGGCGACTTCCACTTCGCGACGGTTCGTCACGTGGTGGAACCTCTGATGCTGAGCTTCCGTCCCGGCGCCAACGGCATCCTCTCGCTCAAACTTCGGGCGGGGGCCACTCCTGCGGCCATCGAACACCTTAAGCGCGTGTGGGGAGAGCTGTTCCCGGGAGATCCCCTGGAATTCAGCTTCTTGGATGACGAGTTCGACCAGACCTACCGGCGTGAGCAGGACTTCGGCTCCCTGACCAGGGGATTCACCTTCCTGGCCATTTTCATCGCCTGCCTGGGCCTCTTCGGCCTGGCCTCGCACACCGTGGCACAGCGGACCAAGGAGATCGGGATCCGCAAGGTGCTGGGCGCAGGGGCCAGTGGTCTGGTGGTTCTGCTTTCCAAGACTTATCTTAAATTGGTGCTGTTGGCCAACCTGATCGCCTGGCCGGCAGCCTATTTTCTCATGCAGCGGTGGTTGCAGGATTTTGCTTATCGGATCGAATTGGAGGTAGGAGTCTTCATCTTCTCTCTGCTGGCCGCCGCCCTCATCGCTTTGCTTACGGTGAGCTTTCACTCCATCCGGGCGGCCGGTGCGAATCCGGTCAAGGCGCTGCGCTACGAGTAGCGATCGATCGCGGACACCTTCCCCTTTCCGGTATCGGGAGAGATGCCTCCGTCCGCATGGCCTTCAACCGCTTGAGGTCTTTTCCAAGAGCCCGAAATTCAATGGATATCAGACGGCAATGAGAAATTTGATGAGGCGACCTCGTTCGCCGGGAGTTTGCTTTCCCTCCTTCGTCCGATTAGAATATGACATGGGAAGATTAACAATCCCGCTCGACCGGACGACGCCATGAAACGGTTCCTCGATCACTCCTTCACGCTCGGATTTCTATTTATGCTGATGATGCTGACCACTCCGTTCTTCGGTCAGGATGGTCCGCCCTCATCGAGGGAACTGGCGGGGCTGCTGCCCGAGCAGGCCGGTGGTTGGAAAAAGACCGCAGCGCATCAGCTCTACTCGGGCGACGATCTCTTTGAATACATCAACGGCGGTGCCGAGATCTATCATGAATACGGTTTCCACAGCGTTGTGGTCCAGGACTATCGCAGCGAATCGGGGGGTATGATCGCGCTCGAGATCTATCGAATGAGCGGACCGGAGAGCGCCTACGGGATCTATAGCTTCAAACGCAGTCCCGGGGGCCGAGCCGTGGAGATGGGCGACGAGGCCAGATTGGAGGATTATTACCTGAATCTGTGGAAAGGCCCCTATTGTGTCACTCTGACCGGCTTCGATGAACGCGAAAGCACACTTGCCGGTCTACAGATCCTGGCCCGGGAAGTCTCTCAGAGGATAGAGATCAGGGGAGAGAAACCCAAATTAATCGGCCTCCTACCGGAAGATGGCCTTATCCCCGGAAGCAGGAAATACTTCAAGGGACCGCTGGCTCTGTTCAACAGTTACCGTTTCTCCCGGGAGAATGTTTTTGCCGTCGTCAATGGAGCAAAGGGGGATTATACCGGCGGGCGCAGCCTGATGGTCTTCGCCTATTCGGATCCGGAGAGGGCGTATGGGGTTCTTCGCACGGCCCGGGAAGCTTTTACCGCGTCTTCCGAATTCAACCTGCTTGTGGATGAGCCGGGGAAGGAAATCTATATGCAGGATGTGAAGGGCACCGCGCTCCATGTTAAGCAGCTCCGGGAATACCTACTGGTCTCCATGCAATCCGATTCCGCCGTGTCTTCTTCTGAGCTCATGCTTGAGCTGGAGACAAGGGTGCGCAAGTCGACCGGTTCATGATTATTCTCCGGGAAACCGGCCGATTGAGGGAATGCCCATCCTCCCTGCCGCTGGCTCTCAGCTTTTTACTTCGGGGTGGATCTCTGTCAATAGATGATTTCGAATCATGTTATTTTATATATCCCAGCGCTCTCAGCATTTCCTCGGTACGCTTATCGGTCTTGGGGACGGTTCTATGGTTGAGGATATCGCGGGCCGCCTCGTCGAGCCGCCGCTTCAGATTCCTGATCGAGACGTCCTGGCTTCGCTCCGCGTAGATATTCGCTTTTTCTTGGGGATCGCTGGAGAGGTCGTACAGTTCATATATATGATCTTTGGGAGTGATGATTAAATGGAGAGGATAGCTCAAGATCCCAAACTGATCTCTGTTGGCTTCGGGCCGATAAGTGGCCTGGAAAATCTCCTGGCTGCCTGGATATTCAGGTGATAAGAGGTCGTTCCCCGCATAGACTTGGGGAAGCCTGAGGCCGGCAAGAACGAGCAGAGTGGGTGCGATATCCAGCAGGCTGACGTGAGTGGTAATTCGCTGACCCGCGTTTCTAATTTTAGCTGGACGAACCAGCAGAGGAACACGTAAATAGACGTCATAAAGATATTGAATGTGTCCGAAATGGAGTCGCTGGTTGCGCTTGAGGTATTCTCCCAGTCCTTCCCCATGATCTCCAACCACGAGAATATGGGTTTTTGTGTAGAGGCGTAGTTGTCTCAACCTGTCAATCAGAGCCCCGATTTGCTGATCCAGGTATTCCACTTCTTTTTTGTACAACTCACGCGCGCCTCTATGTCCGAGGGCGAGGCTGCCTCGAAATATCAGGCACGCTTTTTTCAATCCTTTTGGATTTGAGATCCTGAGAGTGGCATCTCTGGCGCAGCTGCCGATGTCCTCATCCGAGCTTCCGAACCAGCCTTCCTTTCTTTCTAAAGCCAGGCGTTCCTCTCCGTTCTCAGTCAAAACTTCCAGGCGGCGGAAGCGGGCATGTCTTTGTTTGGGATGATTGCGATAGGCATTCTCGATCCGGACATGGAGCCAATTCTCTCCCGGGGAAAGGTCGATCTCAAGCTCGTAGAGAGTTTCGTTGAGATGGTATTGATCCAGCGTTTTTCCGTTGAGCTGTATCGCCATAGCCGGACCGGAATAAGGAGGATAATAGGGGGAATGGGGATCGCTGTAATGCACCCAGAGAAAGAATTTCTCATCACGCTTCTTGTCCAGCCAGGGGAAGACCTGCTCGTTGATCTCTTCGGCAGTGGCGTAATACCTGCTTCTCTGCGGAAAACTGCCCTCATATTCGGCAAAACCTTGATCCAAGCCGTATTGTGCCTGCAGCACACCCAGGGAAACGAAGGCGGCCGTGGCGTATCCTCTTCCGCTTAAGACCTCCGCCACCGCGACCGCCGATCCCCGTTCCTTGAAATTTTCTCCATTGTTATAGATCGACAGCTCGTTCGGAAGCTGGGAGTAAAACATAGCCGCGTGAGCAGGCAGGGTTATGGGAATCAAAGAATAACAGTTTTCGAAAAGGATCCCCTCTTCCGCCAGCGCATCCAGATGCGGGGTTTGGGCATGGCTGGGGTCATAACAGCTAAGATAGTCGGCCCTCTGGGTATCTAAGGTGATAAGGAGGAGATTTTCACTGCCGGCGGTGCGGCGACAGTGCGTCAAAAACAGACATCCCCCTAACCAAATCGCAAAAAACGCAATCACTATCCATGGCCGGCCAATATATACAAACAGGGATTTCCTTTTTTGCCATACCCTGGATTCCTTACCATTTTCCGCGATTCTCACCTGTTGATGTCCAGATTTATAAATATCACACGCGAGACGACGAGGTCAACGATGCCAAAAGAGAATGCTGGGATTATGGCCTATGAGCCTCTGCCCGAGATGAAAGTGATTCACCGGTGGCTCGGAGACGACTTTTGTGTGGTAGGAATTAGGTGTTATGGATCCATGGCGGGAATCTATTGCAATAAAAAGAGGTTGGGCATAAATCGCGGCGATGCTATAATTCCGTCCGATGAGGCGAGAGTTCCAACCTATCGCCATCGGGTTTTGGGGAGTCGCGATCCCACTCGGTCTTTCGGTACTCCTCTACTGCCGCACATCGGCGGAACGTGTGGCTGTCGGATTGGCATCTGTGATGTTCTTGCTATTGGGACTTCTCATCTCGAGAGCGAGGCCATGAACCTGGCGGTCATAGATTGGGTGTTGGTGTTCTGGTACCTGATCCTGGCCGTCGGGATCGGCCTTTATTATTCCAGGCGGGCGGGGCGCAGCATCTCGGATTTCTTCGTCAGCGGCCGCAGTCTTCCCTGGTGGCTGCTGGGAACCTCCATGGTCGCCACCAGCTTTGCCGCCGACACTCCGCTGGCGGTAACCGGCATCGTCCTCAAGGATGGAATATCTGGAAACTGGTTCTGGTGGAACTTTCTGTTTGGAGGCACGCTGACGGTATTTTTCTTTGCTCCCCTCTGGCGCCGGGCCGAAGTGTTGACGGAGGTGGAGTTCGTCGCCCTGCGCTATTCCGGAAAATCCGCCTCATTCCTGCGTGCCTTCAAGGCCTTGTACTTGGGTATTCCGGTCTCCGCCATCATCTTCGGTTGGGTGACCCTGGCCATGGTGGAGATCTTCCGCGTGGTGTTCGCCATCAGCGAAATCAGCGCTCTCAGCATCTGCCTCCTGATCACCATCTTTTACACCGTGCTATCCGGGCTGTGGGGCGTGGTGACCACGGATATCCTGCAATTCGTCATGGCGGTTGCGGGTGCCGTGATCCTCTCGGTGGTCTCGGTCGAATCGGCCGGAGGGATCGGATCATTTCTGGAGTCGCTTCGTTCGCTCTCCCTTCAGCACGGCCGGAATTATCTATCCATCCTCCCTGATTTCGGGGAGGCCCTTCCGCTGGCTTTTTTGGTGGCACTGTTTGTGCAGTGGTGGGCGGTTTACTATCCCGGTGCGGAGCCGGGCGGAGGGGGCTGGATTGCCCAGAGGATGCTGGCCGCCCGCAATCCCCGCCATGCCCTATTCGGCACCCTGTGGTTCAATATCGCCCACTATGTGATCCGGCCCTGGCCATGGATCATAACCGCCCTGGCGGCCCTGGTTCTCTATCCCGACCTGATTTCGGCCGCGCCCGGTGAGGTGGAGTCAGTGTACCCACGCATGGTAGACCTGCTGCCTCCCGGGATCAAGGGCATGATGATCGCCTCTTTCCTGGCGGCCTACATGTCTACCATCGACTCGGTGCTGACACTCTCGTCTTCGTATCTCATCAATGATTTCTATAAGCCCTATTTGAACAAAGACGCCGACGATCGGCACTATGTGGCCGCCTCCCGCGGGACCGTTGTAGTTGTGGCTCTGCTGGGCGCGCTTTTCTCTATTATCCTGGGGAGTGTTAAGATCGGGTGGGAACTGGTGATGGAGCTCTCGGGAGGGATCGGGCTGGTGCTCCTGTTGCGCTGGTACTGGTGGCGCATCAACGCCTGGTCCGAGATCTCGGCCCTGCTGGCATCTGCAGCTATGGCTATAACCCTGAAATTATTTCCGGACTCATGGATGCATATCCAGGCTCAAACTTTTTTTGAGGGGATGGGGGTCGAGGCCGATCCGTGGGGCATCAACATCATCCTGATCGTCTCCTTCACCACCCTGATTTGGATCGCCGTCACCTTTCTGACACCGCCCGACGACAAAAAGCAGCTGACCTCGTTCTACCGGAAGGTTCGGCCGGGAGGATTCTGGAAACCGGTCTGCGGCGTCGCGGATAGGAAACCGAGCGCTATGAGCCAACCGTTTTGGGGATGGATCCTTTCTATTCTAATGATTTTGTTTTTCCTGCAGGGAATTGGCCGTCTCATTTTCATGGATTGGAAGTCAGGCGCCTTTTATATTCTGGGAGGCGGTATTTCGGGGTTAATTCTGTATAGACTGCTGAGAAAAATGGCATGGGAAATATGAAACCATGAGAAATTGGGTGTTGCCGGGATTGTTGGCGATGCTTATGGTGACGTTCATGCCCTCGTGGAGCCAAGAGTTCGGTTATCCCGAGAGGGACGCAGTCCCCTGGTATTTTGTCTCGATCGATTATAATTCCGTGAATGAGATCGGGGCCGGGCCCCGGGCCTCTCGCCGACCTTACGGGCCAACAAAGGGATTCTGGTTGATATTCCAACCGAGCAGAAGATACGTCGAGCGCGCGAGTTGTTCGATTCGCAGACCAGGATATTCCGGACCATCGTGTCGCATAGAGAGAGACGAAGGTCGAGCGTGGGCTATCTGGAACTTTGTCAACATGTCCCGATCCGGCCGCGGACGGATTCTTCGTCCTATTTTGACCGCCTGGCGAAATGTCGTACCTAAGGCCGGACTAGGATACTTCCGATGCCGAACACCATGACTCCCAAACAACGGATGGCCCTTGCGATACGCCGACGGGAGGTGGACCGTGTGCCGGTCATGTGCCAGATGAGTATCGGACACATGCTCCTGCAGACCGGATTCTCGCCCATGGAATTCTGGCTTTCGGCCGAGGTCTTTGCGGAGGGGTTGCTGCTGCTGCGCGATCTCTACGGCTTCGATGGAATCCTGATCAGCCTCCATGGCCATTCCCCGGATTGGCAGCGGCGGGTGCGCAGGATGGAGCGGGTGGGAGATGAGGAGGTCGTTTGGTGGAAAGACGGCGGTCGCACGGTGTTCTCGCGGGATGATTTGCCGCGCCACTATGGGATCAAGCACAAACCCGTGCTCGATCCGGTAGAGTTCGATCCTTTATTCGTACCCGAAGCGCTGGATTATATACCCGTTTCCCAGGGGTTGCATTTCCCTGTGGATCCGGACCATCCCTATGACGTCTTCGATCTGGTCATCGCAAAATGTGGGGACCGCTTTTCCATTCACGGAGAGGTGACCTCTCCCTTCGACTATTTTCTGGATTTTTTCGGTTTTTCAAACGCCTTGGTGAATCTCTTGGAGGCCCCGCAGGTTTGTGCGGAGATGCTGCAGCGCCTTACCGAAGGTGTGACGAGGATAGCGCTGGGTCAGGTCGAAAAGGGAATCGATGCCTTGAAGATCTCCTCTCCGTTTGCAGGCTCCGGCTTCATATCCCCCCATTTATACCGCCGGTTCGTGCTACCCTACGAGAGCCGTGTCATCGCCGCGGTGCAATCTCGGGGTGTTCCGGCTTATCTTCACACCTGCGGCGCCATAAACGATCGCCTGGAGATGATGGTAGAGGGCGGCACCAGCGGTTTGGAGTGTCTGGATCCACCGCCGCTGGGAGATGTGAGCCTTAAGGAGGCGAAGGCGCGCATTGGGGAAAAAGTATTTATCAAGGGTAATATTGATCCTGTTCATGTGTTGCTAAGCGGGGGTCTTTCCGACGTCAAGGCGGATGCTGTACACCGGCTGGAAATCGGCAAACCCGGAGGCGGCTATATCTTGAGTTCAGCCTGTTCAATCGCTCCTTATACGCCCCGGGAAAACGTCCAAGCGCTACTCCGGGTGGTGGAAGAGTGGGAATAAGAACGGGAAAAAATGGGGACTGTCCCCATTTTTTTCTCCCCATTTTTATTTGAGGTAGAAGAGGAGTCCGGCATCGAAGGTGAAATAGAGGCTTTGAGGCAGCCACTCCCAATCGGACAGGGCGTAGGCCACGCCCGCCGCTGCGTTCAGGCCGAAACGGCCTAAGCGGATCTCCCCCCCGACCAAAGCCTGTGGTCCGAAGAGGGCCTGCTGTTCATTTCGATATATGAATTCAAAGTTCCAGATACCCTCGATGACCTGCACCGCCTCGACTGTAATGCCCCCATACTGGAGATCCAGATATGTCCGAACATTATCCGCTGACAGGGGAAGATAGTATTTGATTCCCGCGCTGTAGAGTACGGTGCTCTCCACCCAGTCGGTATCGGAGTAGATGAGGGAGGTGGGAAAGTATCCGACTCCGCCGTGGAGGGCGAGGTTCTTACTGAGGCTGTACTGCAGGAAACCGCCTGCTCCTCCTTGAGAGGCCCCGTAGCCCAAACCGATAAGCAATCGAGACGGGCGCTCGGCAAGAGTCTGAATGTGCGGCCGTCCGGGCGGTTCGATCTGTTTGGGCGGCGGAATGACCTGCTGGGCTTCATCTGATTTCTTCTTATCAGGAGTGCGGGATTCGGGCTGGGTTTTGGCCGGGGCTTGTTTTGTGGTGGCCTCTCCGGGGATTTTTTCAGGTATGGTTTTCGGCTCCTTTTCGGCCGGCTTGGACGTGGGTGGAGGGAGTTCCAGAGATCGCTGCGGCTTGACGGGGACATCCTCAGTTCGGATCAAGGCCCAAAGGGTATCCTGGAGGGGTGGATAGTAGGAAGGAAGGGCCAAGAAGGTGGGGAATGGAACGGTCGTTTCGACATGTTCTTGATCGATGGAAAGAAACAGCCTTTCTCCCTCTGAACCAAGGGTTTGAGCTACGTTGTAGCGGTTGGGAAACGGGATGGCGGTCGCCTGTGTGACCTCTTCGCTCCTCACAGACGGAGGCGCCTTCACATCCACCTGGTTCTCCGCTTTTGCCTGTGCCTGGGACCCGGCTTTGGTTTCCGCCCCCGGGCGCGGTTCGGATTCTCCGGCCCCGGCCGCTTCCGCCGTCCAAAAAAGGAGCTTGAGGCCCTGGTCGGTCTGCTGGATCTGATAGGCCGGGATATTCTGGGTGAAATCAAACACCACCCGGGCGATGTCAGGTTGATACATGGCGACACGGATGGACTTCATCCCTATGTCATTGATGCGGTGGCGATAGAAGCCGGCGCTTTCCTTCACATCCAAGAAATCGATGACGACACGGTTGGGATCTCCGACCTCGAATGCCTGGAAGGAGGAGAACGTCGGCATGCGCAAGGTGATTTCGAGCGATTCCTCGCTGCGGAGGAGTGCGATCCGTTCGGATAGTTCTCTGGAAACGGGCTTGGATTCTTCTTTGGCGCGGGGGATCGGATCCGGAGGCGGCTTTTCCCCCCGGAGGGCCACAGCCGGTTTCGACGGAGGCTGCTGGATCTCCCAGACGCGATCCTTGAAAAGGGCCGGAGGGGCCGGGGCTTGAATGAACCGGGATAGCGGCATGGAGGCCGCCATCGAATGGATGTCGATCTGGATCCAGAAGCGGCCGTCAAAGGGCTTGCCCGCCTGAGACAGCTCAAGGCTGAGGCTCCGCGGCAGGTCGGTGTCCACCGTACTTTCTTCGATCATGGCAGCCGGCTGAACCTGGGTCTTTCTTTCAGCAGCGGGCTTTTTCGGGGCTGGTTGGGCTTCCTCCACCGCTTTCTTTTCAGGAACGGGAGGCTTTTCCGCTTCCTTGATTTGTTTCGTGGCCTCGGACGGCTTTTTGGTCGCCGGATCGGACTTGCCCCCGGTGGCAGTATCCGGTGGTTTTTTCTCCGAAGGTGGGGCCGGAGGTTCACTCTGCCCTGGCTGGCCGCCGCCGTAGGGTTCGACCTGCGTGTCTTTGATGAATCCCATCGCCGCCCCGCCGTATCTCTGCGATTGGAAGCGGACATAGTACCAGTCACCGTCGACTTTATTTTCCTGGAAGAGAGTCAGGACGGTGCCGCGTTTTACGATCTCGATGAGATAACTCCGCTCATGGGGTTCGGCATAGACATGGGCCCTCTCCACCGTAACGATCACCTTGGCCGCTTGGGGGAATAGAGACAGGGGAAATGCGAGGCAGAGCGCCGTTTGGAGAAGTCTTTTCCGCTGGGTCGAAAGTCTCTTTTTCATCATGTAAAAGTTCTCGTTCTCAGGTCAAGCAAATGAGGCTGCCATCCTATGATTCGTCCTTTCCTTGAGTTTAGTCGCAACTCCCTTGTGTTCATCGGTTTTCGAGGCCAACCGTACCGGTCTACCATCCACGCATACCTAACCCCGCCCTTAGCCCTTTTGTTTCTATTATACACTATTTTTCGATTAATGCTCTTTGTTTTCCTGCGCCCGTGATCATACCCAAAAACGTTTTGATTTTCGAACCGTCGGGTATCGTGAACAGGAGCCACTCTGCGAGACGTGCGTGAGTGTCGTTCCTTGCAGTTTTTCATTCGTCGCGGACTTGAATATGCTTCCCCTGCGGTCGAACATACTTGCGGGTGTAAATCCGTTGCCTCCCGCCGGCTCGGCATAGCTATGAAGCGGGCTTTTTGTCGGGTTTCCTTCCCGCCTTGAGGCCCAAAGGGATATTTTTCGAACCGTTATTCCTGCCCGATTCTCTGTTGGATCTTGGCCCAGGTATCCCGCAGAGTCACCGTGCGGTTGAATACCGGCTTTTCGGACGTTGCATCGAGATCGGCACAGAAATAGCCCTGGCGCAGAAATTGATAGCGCTCTCCGGGCTCGGGTCGGGCCAAGGAAGGCTCGACCTTGCACCCGGCCAGCTTGATCAAGGATTCCGGATTGATGTAATCCTTGAAATCACCCTCGGTCTGATCGAGCGGGTTCGCCACGGTGAACAGGTGATCGTAGAGCCTCACCTCGGCATCTACGGCATGGGCGGCAGAAACCCAATGCAGGGTTCCCATTACGCGCCGGCCGTCCTGCGACCAGCCGCCCCGCGTCTCCGGGTCATAGGTGCAGTGGAGTTCGACGATCTCGCCTGTGCTCCTGTCTTTGACCACGGAGTCACAGGTGATGTAATAGGCATGCTTAAGGCGCACCTCCCGCCCGGGGGCCAGGCGGAAGAACTTCTTAGGCGGGTCTTCCTGGAAGTCCTCACGCTCGATATAGATCTCGCGGGAAAAGGGGATCTTGCGGGTGCCCATGCTCTCGTCTTCCGGATTGTTGACCGCGTCCAGCTCCTCCACCTCATCCTCCGGATAGTTGGTTATCACGGCCCTGAGCGGACGCAGGACACCCATCACCCTTCGGGCCCTCCGGTTGAGGTCCTCCCGCAGGCAGTGCTCGAGCAGGGCGATGTCCACGACACTCTCACGCTTGGCCACCCCGATGCGATCGCAGAAGTCCCGGATGGACTCCGGCGTGTAGCCGCGCCTGCGGATCCCGGAAATGGTGGGCATCCGGGGATCGTCCCAACCCTGGACATGTCCCTCGTTTACCAGTTGCAGCAGCCTCCGCTTGCTCATCACCGTGTAATTGAGGTTGAGGCGTGCGAATTCGATCTGACGCGAGGGGAAGATCTCCAGCTCACGGATGAACCAATCGTAGAGCGGGCGGTGATCCTCGAACTCCAGGGTACAGATGGAATGGGTGATGCCTTCGATGGAGTCAGATTGCCCGTGCGCCCAATCGTACATGGGATAGATGCACCATGTGTCTCCGGTTCGCGGATGCGGCGCATGCAGGATACGGTATATTACGGGATCGCGCAGATTGAGGTTACCTGAAGTCATATCGATCTTGGCACGCAGGGTGCGTGCCCCGTCGGGGAATTCCCCCCGGCGCATTCGTTGGAACAGTTCCAGGTTTTCCTCTATGCTGCGGTTGCGATACGGGCTCTCCTGACCGGGTTCGGTGAGGGTACCCCGCGTTTCCCGTATCTCATCCGCCGTCAGATCGCATACGAAAGCCTTGCCTTTCTGTATGAGCTTTACGGCATACTCATATAGGGTTTCAAAATAATCCGAGGCATAATACTCCCGGTCCTCCCAGTCGAATCCCAACCAGCGGACATCGCGTTTGATGGCATCGATGTACTCCTGTTCTTCTTTGATGGGATTGGTGTCGTCGAAACGCAGGTTGCAGAGCCCGCTGTATTGGCGGGCCAGCCCGAAATTCAGGCAGATGGATTTGGCATGCCCGATATGCAGATAACCGTTGGGCTCCGGTGGGAAGCGGGTGTGCACCCGTCCGTCGTTTTTAAGCTCCCGGATGTCTTCTTCGATGATGGTGCGTATAAAATCGAGGGAGACCGTCTCTCTGTTGGTTTCGTTGAGGTTGTCTTTCACGGTTCAGCCTTCCAAAAGGACTATGGCATCAGAGTCATTTATATACCGAGCGAGGATATTTATCAACCGGCGATGGGACCGGAATCAGTCATAGCCTCGGAGTGGGCTGCGCCTTTCTGATCGAGATGACCAAATTCGCCGATAAAGTATTTCCAGGACGGATCCTATGTTTTAGAAAATCGTACGACGTCCATTTATTTATATATATAGGCTTGAGAAAAAGTGAAGATCATGTATGATATAGGACAGGAGTCGGACATGAAAAAGCATTTTGCTTCGATCGTTGTCGTGATGGCTCTCTGCCTGCTCGCCTGCTCGACCGGCGAACAGGGGGAATCCGCCGCAGACGCCGGAACCTCCGGCGTCGTCTGGGCCCAGCTGAGCCTGGATGAAGCCCGGGTTCAGGCGGCCAACGAGAACAAGCTCATCATGGTCGACGTCTTCTCACCCACGTGAGGCGGCTGCGTTGAGCTGGACCGGTCGGTCTGGCAAGATTCGGCTGTGGGAAAGTTCATGGGGGAAAAATTCGTCAATCTGCGCATCGTCACATATGACCAAGCCTATCCGGATTTCCGTAAGGCGTACGGCGTCGCCGGGACGCCCACGGTGCTGTTCCTGGATACCGGAGGCGGGGAGATCGACCGGATCGTCGGTTACGGCGGCCAGAAAGATGAATACTTCCAGAAGGTCCGGGATTATGCGGCCGGGAAGAACACACTTCGCGTGCTCCTGGCGCAGTACGATGGCAAAACGGATGACGTGGAGGCCAACTTCGCCATGGCCCAGAAGTATCTCGACCGCTTTGAGACGGACAAGGCCGTCCCTTTTTTTGAAAAGGTGCTGGCGCTCGATCCGGAGGATACCAAGGGGCATAAGGTCGAAGCCACCTACCGGATCGCCCTCAATGAGGCCCGCGAGAAGCAGAACGTGGAGCCCTTGAAGGCCTTCATCGCCACCGATCCTGAGGAAAAATACCTGAGCGATGCCTACAATACCCTCGCGTCGGTTTATATGCGGAAAAAGGATACCGACAGCATGGTCGCCACCTACGAGGCGGCACTCGAGCGGTTCCCGGAGAATCCACGGATGATGTTCTCGTATTCCGCCTCGATCCTACGGGCCGAACTCGAGGACCTTTATCCCAAGGCCCTGGAGCTCAATGAGAAAGTCAGGGCTCTCGATCCGGAGGCCAAAACCGCCACCGTCTACAACCTGATCACCTACTACCAGAACATAGGGGATACCGAGAAGCTGATCGAGACCTTTGAAGGCGCCATCGCGGAAGAGCCGGAGAGCTCCGGCCTATTGAGCTATTACGCCTCCACCATAAATTCTCAGGAGATTGAGAGCCACTACGATCGCGGGATCGAGGTCATCAAAAAGGCCATCGAGCTCAATGCAGGTTCCTGGAGCTATTGGTATAAGCTGTCCCTCCTCTACGAGAAAAAAGGCGAGCAGGAGCAGGCCTTCGAGGCGGTCAAGAAGGCCCTGGAGCTCAGTCCCGACAATCCCCGGCTGAAACAGGTCTTGGACAAGCTGGAGGGAACGGAGGCACATTAAGATAGTTCGGTCCTTCCGATAGAATCGGTGCCATCTGGGCCCGATCGACCGAGCGGGCCTTTTATCATTTCCCTCTCTTTCTCCACCTGGTTTCAACCTCGATTTCCGGCCCGAGCCTTAGGCATCCCGGGTTTTTTGGGGCCGGCATCGGCCGCCTTTTTAAATGAGAGGACACGCCATGCGGGTTTCTTCCCAAATAAATCTGAATCTTTTTCTTGGAGGCGCCGTATGCTATGTATAGTAAATAAATGGGTCATGCAGGATGTGTAAGGATGAGGTCCGAACAGAAGGTTGTCATCGTTTCATATATTTATTAGGAGAAATCCAGGGAGAGAATCATGCTAAGAGACATTGTCAAGAAGGAAATACAGGAAGCGATCATGAGTCCCCGCTTTGTGTTCACGTTTCTACTCTGCACCATCCTGATCCTGCTCGCGGTCTACACGGGGATAAATAACTATCAGGCGGAGTTAAAGGAACACAGCGCCGCCGTAGCCCTGAACAAAAAGAACCTGGAAAGCCAGCAGTCCTATCAGCAAATCGCGGGCTTGGGCACCAAAGTCAACCGCAAGCCCCAGGTCCTGAGCACGATTGTCTCCGGAGTCTGGGAGGCGGTCGGCAGGGTCGCCAACGTGAACATCGCGTACGATCCGAGCATGATCGATTCCAAATACAGCAGCAATCCCATATTCGCGGTCTTCGGCCCGCTGGATCTGACGTTCATCGTGAAGATCGTCTTGAGCCTCTTCGCCATACTCTTCACCTACGATGCGATCGTCGGGGAAAAGGAGAAGGGGACTCTGAAGCTGGCCCTATCCAACCCGCTGCCGCGGGACAGGCTCATCCTGGGCAAGGCCGTCGGCGGATTTGTCAGCCTCTTGATTCCCCTGATCATTCCCCTTGGACTCGGCCTGCTGATCCTGATGATCTACCCGAACGTTTCCTTGACCGGAGATGACTGGTTCCGGATGGCGTTGATATTTGTCATGTTTCTTTTGTACCTGTCGGTATTTTTCACCCTCGGGCTTTTCATTTCGACCAGGACGTCCAGATCTGCGACCAGTTTTTTGCTCCTGCTGTTCATCTGAGTCACTTTCGTGACTGTAATACCCAAGGCTGCCGTCATGCTGGCCGGTCAGATCAAGCCCATTCCCTCCGTGCATGAGATCACGGCGCAAAAGGATGCCTATCTGCAGGAAATCCAGAAGGAAGCCATGGAAGAGCGGAATAAATATTTCAAAGACAATCCGCGTCCGGGTGCGGATAAGCCGGAAGAGCGAAAAAAATGGGACGAGGATGTCAGACAGTGGGCGGAAGATCTTCAGCAGAGCCTGACCGGAAAGATCGACGAGCGAAATGCGGCCATCGAACGCGATTACCAGGCGAAGATGCGCCAGCAGCAGAAACTGGCGGTCAACCTCTCGCGCGTCTCCCCGGCCTCGGCGTTGATGTTCTCGACCATGAGCCTGGCCCGGACCGGGGTGGACGAACACGACCGGTTTCTCAATTCGGTCAAGACCTACAAGCCGATATTCACTAAATGGATCAATGAAAAAATGATGAGAAACCTGGATATCGGGACCGGACAGGGGCCGAAGCCTGAACTGGACGATATGCCGCAGCATGAATTCAAGCCTGAAGAGTTCGGTGAATCCGTCACCCGCATTCTGCCCGATGTGATCCTGATGGTCTTTTTGATCATGCTGTTTTTTGTGGGGGCGTATGTGTCCTTCATCCGCTATGACGTCCGGTAATCAGGGGGAGACGAACCATGTTAGAAGCAAAAGACCTTACCAAAGAATATGAAGACGGCCTGCTGGCCCTAGACCACTTGAACCTCAAGATCGAACCGGGAGAAATATTCTGCCTGTTCGGGGCCAACGGCGCGGGCAAAACGACCGCCATCAACCTGTTCCTGGGCTTTATCCCGCCCACCGACGGGACCGCCTTGATCGAGGAGATCGATATCGTCAAAGAGCCGTTGAAATCCAAAGAGCATGTTTCCTATGTGTCGGAGAATGTGATGCTGTACGGCAATTTCACGGCCTATCAAAACCTCGACTACTTTTCCAAACTGGCCGGCAAACGAAACCTCAATAAAGATGATTATGCCGAGGTTCTGAGACGCGTCGGACTGCAGGAAGAGGCCTTCAACATGCGGACCAGGAATTTTTCTAAAGGAATGCGTCAGAAATTGGGCATTGCCGTCGCCATTCTGAAGGATGCCCCCAACCTTATCCTGGATGAGCCGACCTCGGGCCTGGATCCCAAATCGGGGCAGGAGTTCCTCGAGCTGCTGCTCGAATTGCGGGAAAAAGGAAAGTCTATCTTTATTTCTTCCCATGATATTTTTCGTGCCAAATATATCGCCGACCGGATCGGCTTCATGCTGCAGGGAAGGCTGGTGATGATGAAGACCGAAGAAGAGCTCAAAGGAGAGGATCTCAACCGGCTTTATGTGGAATACATGCATGAGCATGCCGGAGATCTGTGAGGCCATCCCATGACGAAAAAATCCCTAAGCATATCCGTTATTTCGGTGATCGTCACATTCTGTTCCCTTTCCCTTGGCGCCCAGGAATCTCAGTCGCTGAAGTTGTTGGCGCTCAAAAAGGCGCAGCTCTATGTGGAGCAAACCAGGGGTGAATTCGACCGCGCCGTGGCTCTCAAAGAAATGGGTCTGGTCTCCGAGCAGGAGTTCGTGCAAAAGCGGACCGCCCATCTCCAGGCACAGGTCAGCTATCAGGAAGCCCTGATAAGTTTTATGGGGAGCGAGGCCCGGATTTCCGTGGCCAGCGCCGTCAAATATCAAGACGCGGCCGGGAAAAAATATGTTCGGGTCGCGCTGCGCTATTCCTCGCGGGAATTAAAAGAGCTGGCCAAGCTGAATATCGATGCCGAAGACCTCTTTCCCCTTGATTTTCTGCGGGAGATCAAGGATGTTTCCGTTTCTTTGCGGTCGGAAGGAAAGATCATCTCCGATCCCTATGAGAAGACCATCCCGAGCTTATCCCTGGAACAAGAGGATGAGGTGACCTTCAAGCTGCTGAAAGATGTCGAGAATTTGGATGTGAATGTATTCTACGCGGGGAAGGATGAGGTCACCTCGGTCTATCTGCAGAAAGGCTTGAGTGCCAACATCGTCACGGTCAATTCCGCCCAGTTCTCTCAAGAGGCGGACTTGGAGAGCGAGGCCTCCTTCGACCTGTCCTTGGAAAAATTCAGCGGCGAAGCCAATATCTTCAGGCTTAGGGTCGTCAACCTTCCCCAGCAGATCACACACGAATTCCTAGACCCGCAAACGCAGGCCCGCCTTTCACAGATAAAGTTCACGGAGGGAATCACCAGCATGCAGCTGTTGTTGAAGCTCTATCTCCCCCAGAATGCCGATGAAAAGGTCGTGATCGATGAGCCGATTGATTTCTTCTGCCTGGCGCTGGACGATGAGCAGTCTAAGCAGCTCGACCGGCTCCTCGCCGATGATCCTTATGTTGGCCCGGAGGAGATCGACAGCTTGAAGGTTGGAAGCGTAAAACTGGAGCTCATACCCCGCGGAGTGGGAAAGATCGAAGTCCTGGCCCTCAGCCTCTACCACGAAATAAAGGTCGGCGAAACCGTCCCCATGGAAGTCCGGGTGAAGAATACCGGCACGCGGAGGCTGGACAACATCCGCGTCTATACGGATCTTCCTCTGAACTGGCAGGCCGAGATACAGCCGGATCTGATCGCATCACTGGAACAGAGCAAGGAAGAGATCGTCCGCATTGAGTTCATCCCCTCCGAAGATGTCTCGATCGGCGACTTCGAGCCGAAAATAAAGACCGAGTGCATCGCCGACAATCGCAGGGTGGAGTCGGAGGATAAGATCGTCCGCGTGCACATCAGCGCCAAGACCAATGTGCTGGGCATTGCGCTGCTGGTTATTTTTCTGGTGGGAATCCTGGTCGGTATTGTGGTCTTCGGGATCAAGCTGACCAGGCGTTAGGGCCGCAACAGGGACCTCTGTTCAATATTCGCTCTTGGAACCGGTTTTCGGATCCGGTTACTGGACGGCCGTGAGAACCATGACCAGAGAGATGATGAAGGGACGCATTCTTTGCATGTCATCCGCTGATATCCCTCGGTGAATGCCCTGGATATGTATTCCCGTGCAAGAGGGGCACAGAGTCCTATCTTGAGGGGGCGTTGTGCAGGTCTTATCGGGATGTATCTGATTGAAGTGTTCGACTACCGGCGGACGGGAGATTTTTTGCCCCTGGTCGGCGGGTCATCCCGGTCTGAACCATCCCCCACTCGCCAGACGTGGATCAGGGGTTTGCCGCCGTCTCCGTTCGGCTCGCCGATATAGAGCAGACCGTGTACGGAATCGAAACAGGCCGCCCCCACGTGGTGTTTCTGTTGATTCGAGGTCACGTGAAAAAGATATTCATCGATTTCCATCACGGCGTAGGGTTGAGGTTCCCACTTCTGACGAAGGCCAAGGGCGACATCGGCCAGATCTTTCGTATCGAAAAACAGGATTTGACCGCTGAACTCATCGCTCCACCAGCCCCGGTTGTCACATTCCAGGCACGGTCCCTGGGGATTTCCATACCAGCAGTCACCCTTTCCCTTGGACCCGACAAAGACGAGAGCAGACTTCTCACCGGCCGTTAGCCAAGCCACTCCGGACCATTCATCCGAGTGATGATATCTGTCCAGCCTGTGGTTCCCTGCGCTGTCGGTATAGGTCGAGCTGTACAGGAGCAGAGGCTCGTTGGGAAGGGCGGAACCGGATGGGGGAGGATCGCCCTGGCTCCAAGGGCCGATGGCGAAGAGGGCCGGGCCTTGTCCGGACCAGCCGCCGTCCCGGAAACGACCGGTGGCCAGGCGCATTCCGGGTAGGTAAAGGTCGGACCAGGCTGTGGGAATCTCGCACATATAATCATTGGTGCTCAGGTTGCGGATGTGGGCCGGCCACCCTCCCAGGTACCATCCGCGTCGGATTTCGGGATCGGACAGGTCGGTCTCGCACCAGCCGTGGGTGAGGGAAGCGGGGCCCTCCTGCATATGGTAGCCCCAGCAGAAATACAATTTCCCGGCAGCTTGCGATCCCTGCCGCGGCAGGATGGCGAGCCCGGACCGTGGGATCTCCAGGTCCCGGACATTCAGGATATCGGTAAAGGGCTGGAGCTGAACGGCGGTGTTAAGGTCTTCCGGATATTTCGAGGCGGAGATCACCGGAACGGGGATGTCGATCTCGGCGACCAGGTGAGCCCATGCGTGTCCGCAGGCGAAGATCGAGCCGGGATATCCGTCCAGCGGCCCCCGGGCATCTCCCCCCGGGAAATAAGCCATCGCATGACCGCCGTAATCCCAGCTTTCGATAAATGAGTGGGTGACTAGATCGGGAAGCCTAAAGGCACCGCGGTACGTCAGATCCTGGGGCTGAATCCTTTCGGAGGCTCGGGAATATGCGGACGTCGCGGCCGGGCTAAGCGACCAAAAAAGGCAGAAAAAGATGTGGATTGGGAGCATATGTCTTCGCCTCCCCAGTTTAGTCGTTTTTCCGGCCGGAGAGCAAATAAGAGCATCCTCCAGCCCATGTGATGGACTTGTCTCCGGATTACGTGGAAGCGGTCTCGCTTGGTTTATATGCCGCAGGGGACGAGAAGCTGCGTTTTATGCCGAATATTATGGATACCGCGGCCTTTTCCGGCATCAAATGTTCCTCTCGTCAGATTTGATAACCGGATAGTTCTCAGAGTCGATACCGGGATGATTTGTCACCGGGATTGACTTTTTAATGGCCATCACCTTCAATAACAGAAGTGATGATGAAGGGGAAGGCATGAAAACATTGATGGTTTGCTGGCTAGGTTTTTTTCCGCTTTTGATACTCTTGGGATGCTTGGCCGACACGGACGAGAGGGCCGCTGGACTTCCTGACCTTGCGATTCAGGCCAACCTAGTTTTCTTTTACTATCCGGATCTTAAGGCGGCGGAAAGCTTCTACACCGAAATGTTGGGACTCGAGAAGGTGCTGGATTATGGATTCGCCAAAATATGTCGGATCACACAGTCCACCTACATCGGGCTTGTGGATGCCGACCGGGGCATGCACACACCGGATGAGCCCAAGACCGTCACCCTGTCTTTTGTGACCGATGAAATCGACCAATGGTATGAGTATCTGGCCGCCCAGGGAATGGAGATGCGGGGCGCGCTTAGCGATGCCACACGTCATCCTACGCGCGGATTCGTCACCTACGATCCGGCCGGCTATTTTCTGGAATTCGAACGTTTTCTGGACCACCCGCAAAACGCCATACTGCATGAGAGGCTGAAAGATGTCGCATCCCAATATCCGGTTCCCGGCCTGAAAACCACCCGCCCGCAGGGATTGGGGATCCGGGCCAATGTTATTTGGCTGTACTACCGTGACGTACCGCGGGCCCAGCGATTTTATGAGGATGTCTTCGGCGCCTCTTTGTCGGTTGATCAGGGATTCGCCAAGGTCTATGGGTCGACGAGTTCCGGGTTTATCGGGCTCGTGGATGAGACGCAGGGGCTTCACCGCTTTTCCGAGGCCAAGGCCGTGAACGTCGCCTTCCTGACGGACGACATCGACGCCTGGTATGCGCGGATTCAAGAACACGGCCTTAACATCCGAGAGCCCCTCGAAGACGCCGAATCCATTCCGGTGCGGGCCTTTGTGACCTATGATCCGGCGGGATATTTTCTGGAATTCGACCGCTTTCTGGCCGATCCCCGAAATGACCGGATACTGCGCCTCTTGAAATAGTGAGGGAAGGGGGATTCCCGAGCCTAGAACATGAAAAGCCCCCCTAGGAAATTTATCTTTCTTTTCTATTGATTTCATACCGCCGGTCGTATTAAGGTAGCAGGCATGAGAACGGCCGGCAAAAGGCTGCTCAACCATTTGTCACAACGCAAAGAATCCCACCTTCGGACACCATGAGAAACTATCAAGGGAAGGAAAAAAATGAGATCCGACAAATCAGTCCTATTGGGGCTCTGTCTGCTGTTCGCCTGGGGGAGTGCTGCCCCGGCTGCGGCCCAAAGCCCCTTTACGCTCGAGCAGGTCTTGAGCCCGCCCTATCCTTGGGGCTTGGTGTCGGCGAAAGACGCCGATCGAATCGCGTGGGTTTTCTATGATAGGGGGGCGCGCAATGTATGGACCGCGGCGGCTCCGGATTTTTTGCCGGTGAACCTGACGGGCCATGCCCGGGATGAGGTCTTCGAGATCCCGGATGTCACGATCACGGATGACGGCCGCACCGTGGTCTACATCAAAGGCGGGCGGCCCAACAGTGAGGGTTGGGTCACCAATTCCGACAGCGATCCCGATGGCCGTGAACAGGCGATCTGGGCGGTCAGTACAGGGGGTGGGAAACCCTGGAAGGTCGCCCTGGGTGACAATCCGGTCCTGTCTCCGGACGGGAATTCGATCCTGATCGTTCGGGACGGCTTGATTTACCGGGCGCCTTTGAGACCCGGTGTCGATCCGGAAACGGCTCCTCCCAAGCAACTCCTCTTCAGGGCGGCCGGCCAGAACGGTTCGCCCCGCTGGTCTCCGGACGGGACCAGGATTGCGTTCGTCACCGTTCGGAACGATCACAGCTTCATCGGGATCTTCGACCTGGAGACGAGGAGGATCACGTGGGTAGCCCCCAATGTGGACCGGGACAGCGATCCCTGGTGGTCGGCCGACGGCAGCCGGATCGCCTTCCTCCGTCGTCCGGGCCTTCAGTTCGGAGCGACCCCGTCGGTTGGCTTTAGGGATCGCGGAGCGGCCCACACCGGAATGCGGGGAGCGTCGGAGTATCAGGACGTGCTGGCCGGAGCAAAGTATTTCCAGAGCTGGCCCGAAGTCGACCCGGAGCGGATTGGAAAATGGGGGCTATCCTATGGCGGGCTGCTCACGGCCATGGCCCTGGCCCGCAATTCCGACATCTTCAAGGTCGGCGTAGATATGGCGGGCGTGCACGATTGGTCACAGAGGAGGAGGGGGCGCTTCAGCGAGGCACAACGCAAGCTGGCCCGTGAGTCCTCACCGGTAGCGCATATCGAGACTTGGAAATCTCCGGTGCTTTTCATCCATGGCGACGACGACCGCAATGTGGATTTCCAGCAGACCACGGATTTGGTACAGAAGCTGCGGGCCAAAGGCGATGTGCACATCGAACTCATGATCGCGCCGGACGAGCCCCATGAGTTTCTACTCTATAAGAACCGCATGGAAGCCTACCACCGCACGTTTGAATTCATCGACCGCTTTTTAACCAAAAATGGGGACAGTCCCCATTTTTTGCCATTTTCAGGAGGTGAAAATGATTAAAAGACTCGGCTTGTTGGTGCTGGCGCTGACGATGCTCCTGGTCGGTGTCCGGGCGCAGGATCTGGCACTCAAAGGAGGGATCGTCATCACCATCACCGGCGGCACCATAGAAGACGGCACGGTCTTGATTCAGCAGGGCAAGATCACGGCCGTCGGGGATGCTATACCCATCCCCGCCGGGATTCGAATCATCGACGTCACCGGCAGATTCGTCATGCCCGGAATCATCGACAGCCATTCCCACATCGCGCTCTCCGACGTCAACGAGGCGACGGATCCGGTGACCCCGCAGATTTGGATGTACGAGGGATTGGAACCCGATTCTCCCCAGATCCTCACCACGTTGGGAGGGGGGGTCACGACAGTCAAGACCATGCACGGAAGCGCCAATGTGATCGGCGGGGTGAACGTGACCATCAAGCTCAAGTATCAGCGCCCGGTCAACGAGCTCGTGATCCCGGGAGTCAGGCAGTCGCTCAAGATGGCGCTGGGAGAAAATCCCAAGCGTGTCTATGGGAGCAAGGGCCGTTCGCCTTCGACCAGGATGGGGAATGCCTACGTGGCCCGCAGGGCCTTTTTGGAAGCACTGGAATACAAGGCCAAATGGGATAGCTACGCAAAGGACAAAGCATCCGGCAAAAAAGACCTCACCCCTCCCAAAAAGGATCTGAAGCTGGAAACCCTAAAAATGGCCCTGGAAAAAAAGCTGTCCATCGACTGCCACACCTATCGCTCGGACGAGATCGTTTGGATCATCAATTTCTGTAAGGAATTCGGCCTCGATCTCATCCAGCTCAGCCATTGCGTCGACGGGTACAAGGTGGCGGACGTCATGGCCGAGGCCGGTGTGTTTCACGGCGGCTGGATCGACTGGTGGGGTTTCAAAGAAGAATCCTACGACGGCTGTCCCTACGGTTTTCAGATCATGTATGACGCCGGCGTCAAGATCGTGATCAACTCGGACAGCGCGGACGAGGGTCGCTATCTGTGGCGCAACGCGGCCAAGGTGCTGAAATACAACGATATCCCGGAAAATGAGGTCCTGAAAATGATCACGCTGAATGCCGCCGAATCGCTGGAGCTGGGCCACCGTATCGGGAGCTTGGAGGTCGGGAAGGACGGGGACATCGCCGTGTTCGAGAAGCATCCCCTGGATTCCACCACCAGATGCCTGATGACCATCATCGAGGGGGAGGTCTTCTTCGATTACGCGGAACAGAGCATCACCCGCCGAGGAGGCGTCCGATGAAAAGAAAGGGGCGTCAGTGGGGCATTCTTTGGGGGCTACTTCTGATCGCGACCGCCGCTTCCGCGGAAGATGTCATCCTGATCCAAAACGGGACCATCGTCCCGGTCACCGGAGCGGCCATTCCCGGGGGAAGCCTTTTGATCGAGGACGGGAAGATCGTGAAGATCGGCCCTAATATCGCGGCCCCGGAGGGAGCGGCCGTCATCGATGCGCGCGGGAAATTCGTCTATCCGGGCCTGGTGGCCGTCATGACGGCGGTGGGTGTTACGGGATATCCCGGCGCCGGGAACGACACCGATGAGGTGGGGGTTTCCACACCCCACATGGATCCCTACGACGCCCTAAATCCCGAGGATGACTCCATCGAAGTGACGTGCGTGGGGGGTGTCACCACGGTCCACACCCTGAGCGGCACTCGAAGCGTCATCAACGGGAAATCCATTGCCTTGAACCTGACGGGCGATCTGGCCGAGGACATGGTTATCCACCGCTATGTCGCGCAGATCATCAATCTTACCGCCCGGGAGGAGAACAAATACCCCTCCACCATTCCCGGGATCGTGGCGTTCTTACGGGACAAGTTCGACCAAGCCAAACAGGCTGCGGAGAAGCCGGCCAAGGCAGACGGCAAGGCTGCCAGTGAGGGGCAAGAGGGCAGGGAAGGCCGCGAGGAGTCGTCCGGCGTCAGCCGGCGCATGGAGATGGAAGCCCTGATACCGGTGGTGACCGGGAAGGTTCCGGTGATCTTCATCACAACCGATGAAGTCTCGGTCCGCAAGGCCATCGAACTCATCCAGGAATACCGGCTCAAGGGAATCATCCAGGGCGGAGACGGGATTCTCAAGTATGCGGACCGGCTGGCCCAGTCCCGAATCCCGGTCCTGTGGGGAGGGACCAGGGCGCTCCCCGAGCGCTGGGAACCCTATGACAAGAACTATCACACGGCGGCGGTGCTGGCGGAAAAGGACGTGCTGTTCGCCTTTGACCCGGGCGGACGCAGGCCCGAGAGCCGGAACACCCGCAACCTGCCGGTTCCGGCCGCTATCTCCGTGGCCCACGGTCTCAGCGAGGACGATGCCCTGAGGGCCATGACCATCAACCCGGCCCGGATCTTAAGGATCGACGATCAGGTCGGTTCCCTGGAGGTGGGCAAGACGGCCAATGTGGTGATATGGACCGAGAGCCCGATCCAGCTGCGCGCCCGGGTCGAAACCGTGATCATCGCGGGCAAGGTCATTCCCCTGACCAGCCTGCAGACCCGTCTCTATGAGCGCTATGCCAAAATCGTCAAGGAGCGCATGACAAAGAAATAATCGCGTAAAGATGCCGAATGACGACTGCAGTAGGCTCCGAAGGCCGGGCCTGTGGATTTCGACCATGTTTCGAGGGATCCAACGATCTTCGAATGAGGCCGCCTGAGCATCCGCGGTCATTCGATCCGGAATGTGGCAGGGAAACTGGCGCGGCCGTCCGCGTCGACGGCCACCACGGCATAGCGGTATTCCAGGTCTTTATCCACCATTCGGTGTCTGAAACCGAGCTGATCGGCATCGACCTCACTGAGGAAGACAAAGCTGCCGGAAAGTTCGCGAAAGATGCGGTATCCGCGCAGCACAAATTCCCGGTTCAGGGGATTCTCGCTCCATGTCAGCTCGATGAGGTATTCTTGGAAGAACAGCGAGCGATTCATCAGCCGTGTTGCCGCGATATTTTCGGGCGGGAACAGGGGCTTCAGGTCCTCACCGCCGCACAGCACCTCCCATGACATGGCATGATCGCGACGCTCGACCGCAACGTCTCTGACTTCCAGATTATACGCCGCAGGTATCGCGAAGGTCGTTTTGGGTTTGATATCCGTTTCGATGACCTCCGGATCCCAATCCTGCCACATGCCGCAGTCCCGAATGATCCCGGAAGCGGGGACGGCCAAGCATACCGGCTGAGGGAGATAGAGCCAGTGATCAATCCACCACACGGGCATGGTACGCCATCCTCCCATGACGATCCCTCCATCGCCGGAAACGGCGATCGAATATCCGGCCGCTTCCCTCTCATGGAGGAAGACCTTTTGCCATTCCAGGCTTCCCATGGGGGAGATTCTGAAGGCCCATAGGTCCGTGTTCTCTTCCCATCCCCCGCCCGTCACCACAAAATCGCCTTGCGGTGTCGGTGTGACGGCGGCGGCATGGAGGGGCCGGCCCTTGCGCTTGATCGACCGCTGCCACTTGATCTCGCCATCCGGAGAAAGCCTCAGGATGAGCGCCCCATCCGATCCGGGATAGGAGCTTTCCCATCCGGCCAGGATGTAGCCTCCGCCTTCGACCGGCCGGATGCAGGCCGCCTCCTCTCTCCCGGCTCCACCGTAGCGTTTCTGCCACTCAACGGTCCCGAAGGGTGTGAGTTTTACCACCCACACGTCCCGCCTCTTCTCATACCTGTATCCGGTTCGCCCGGCGATTATGCAGCCTCCTTCCGGGGTTGGTTCCACCCAGAAGGCCTCATCGTGCTCGCTCCGCCCCAGCTTTCGGCACCACTCCACATCACCGGCTCCGGTCAACTTCAACACCAGGAAATCGTATTCCCGCTCCCAAAATTCGAGTCCAGGTTGCTCCCAGCGGATGTATCCCGCCAGTATGAAACCATCGTCCGCTGTCTGCCGGATGGAAGCGGCTTGAAACCAGTCCCAGGCATCGTAGAGGCGAGACCACTCCACCCTGCCGGTCCCGCCCATCTTGAAGACTACGGTGTCTGGATATTTAAATCCGGTATCCGCCGCCACCACGCATCCCCCGTCCGATGTGGGCTGAAAATCTGAGATGTGAATAACCAAATCCTCACTCCGATAATCGAACTGCCAGGTGACACGGCCCTGCGGATCGAGTTTGATCAGGACATTGTCGCCGCCAACAACATAGCCGGCGTCTTGAGTGATATGAATCGACCGGGCGTCGAAAGCAACCCGATTGAAAGCCAGGACCCATTCCTGAGAGAGAACCAGACCGGTACTGACAAGCAGCATAACTGGATAAAGGATGATGCGCTTCATGCTTTCTTTCCTCTGAGAGTCTCCTTGTTCTTCATATTATAGTAGGGATTGGACAGTCTTGAACAGATCTTAGCCCTTATGCGGAAGCGCTATCCAGGGATTAGACACGTGATTAGAGGAGGCCGGCCAGTTCGGGCCACAGGGATCTGACGGCATCCAGGAGATCCGTGAAGTCTTCCACCCCGATCAAATAGACCGCTTCCTTATCCGTCTCCAAGATCAGGGCGCGCTCCCCCTGGAGCACGAGGAAGGCCTTCCGGCCGTTATGCAGGGTGAACCGGCCAGTACGGAGCTTTCCGATCGCGGTCCCAGACTGCTTGCGGCCGGGGCGCCATGCGCTGCCTGCCAGGTCTTCGATCCAGATCTTCCGAATATCGGAGGCCCGGATGACCTGGGTCTTGGAAAGAGCCGCTTTGAGGATCAATTCGTCATTCGATATAGTAATGCTCCCCACAGATTTCAAGGTCAGCAAGAAGATGCCCAGCGCGATGCATATCACCGATCCCGCGGCGTAGTTGGCGGGATGACGCCTTCCGTAGAAAATGCCGAATATGATGAATCCTCCCAGCACCAGTGAGCCGAGTCCGATGAGTTTTAAAGCCGGTACCGCGGGAAGCGTGAATTCCATTCCGACCTCCTTGTCCTGACCACTTCATTGTACACCAGAGTTTATCGATTTATTCAGGATTTTGATTCTGATTTGTATCCGCAAAGCCTTCTTTATCATTCCACCTGGGGCCGCAGCATCCCTAAATGGGGAAAATCATTGAGGTCGGTGAATGGATCAGAAAAGGTGCTGCTGAATTATTATGACGAGGGGGGATAACTTTTCTAGCCGTCGGGGACGTGGTCGGTGACGCTCCAGACTTTTGTTGCGTAGGGTTTTTCCAGGGTGACAATGTGAGCGGAGGCGCTGACACCCTGGGTGTGTTCCCCGAAGAGTAAAACCAATCCTTCGATCATGCGTCCCTTCCAGGAGGAGTCGATGGGGACGCGATAGGTCATGCCCTCAAGCCGGTCCCGCATCAGCCACCAGGAATTCCATTCATAGTTGTGATAGGGATAGGAGGGGGCGCGGCGTTGGGGGACGATGATCTCGCCGTCCACACGCAGTACGACTATCACGTCATCGATGGGATGCAGCCTGTCCGGCCCGGCCTCGACCGCGACGGCGATTTCCTGTCCCGGCCAGTGATCTTTGGGCGTTCCGGTCCACTGAAGCACCCTGTACGGCTGCAGAGTGGAGCCATAGAAATTGGTTGCCCGCCATCGGCTTCGATCCAGCTTGCGGTCCTGCGGATCGAATCCATAGATCTCCGAAACGCTGAAATTGCGGCCCAGGATACGTACATAGCGGCTGGTGTTGGCCGGGAGATCGACAGCCAGGACCACCGGCCGGCCGTCACCTGATGCCACATCGTGGATCCTGACGTTGCCGTCCCGGCGCCGCAGCTCCTCGAAGAAGGGGATACGGTCCTGACCCGGCAGCTCGATCCCCTCCACCGGGATCCAGCTCTTCAGGTCCGCCGAGAGCTCTATCCGATCGAGTTCCGCCTCTTCCAGCCGCCGCACGATATGCAGCTCGAGCCGGGATAGAGCCACCAGCGCGCCCAGGTCGATTCGCCAGAGCGACGTATCGCTTCGATAAGGACGTGGGCTTCCTGTGAAAGGGCTGCGTTGGGGATAGCCGTCGCTCCAGCGCGTATCCGGATCTCCGTCAAAAGCGTTGCGGTGGTAGGTGTGAGTGCGGATGACCTTGTCCCACATGTAGGCCCGGCAGGCCTCGACTTCCGGATGGCGGGAAGGGCGGCGTTTGAGTCCCCGCATCTCGCGAATCTCCAGGGCATCGTCATCCAGCCGGAACTTGGCCAGCTCCGTGAGATAAACGCCGTCCACGGAACCGGCATCGATCTCCTCAAAGGCCCCAATCCGTTGGAAGAAGTCCTTGTCCTGTCCGTTTCCGGCAAAGCTGACTCTGATTGCACTCCCGCTGTTTTCCGACGGGACAAGTCCGGCACCGTTTTCATCCCTGAGGATACGGTCCTCCATGTTGTAGGCATAAATCTCATAATCCTTTCCCGCCCGCCCTAAAAGCCTCAGCGAGAAATGCGAGGGATCACCTCGAGGAATAACCTCATAGGCGATACCGCCAAGGTATGGATCCTTGGGAATCGCGGAATCGATCTGGATCAGTTTGACCTCAAAGGGTTCGCAGGTCAGTTCCAGGTTGTCCCCGATCCGGAATCCATCGGATTGTCCGCCCAGGAGGAACTCATGGGGGTGACGCTGCCGTATGATGAGGTGTGTGCCGTGATCCGCCGTCAGGCCGAGGCGTGTATCCAGCGGAATGGTCTTTGTCGCATGGTCCCAGTTCATATTGCGGACGACCAGGACCGCCGAGTGTCCATTGCTGTGAGCCATGTCACCGTCGGCCAGCAGGCGGGAATCCCCACGCAGGATGTCCTGCATCTCTTTGTGCAGTTGGAGCAGCCGAGCGAAACGGGGCCATTCATGGTCTGCAAGAAAGAAAAAGGCGCCGTACATCTCCGGGGAGATCACCGACGCCCGACCGAAGGCCTGAGTCACAAGGTCATCATCCCAGCGTTCCAGCAGGCTGTTGAAACAGATGCCGTGGTCCTCGAACAGGCGAAAAGGTGTGTCGAAAAAGAGGGTGCTCAGGTCGCGTCGCACCGAACACACGCGGTTGTGGAGCCAGGCATCCCGGTTGCTGATGTGGACGTCGATATAGGTTTCCTCTCCCTGCCACAGGATGCAGTCGGTTATGGTCAGCATGTAAGGAGAATTGTTCACCCGATGGTTGATGGCCACGAATTGGGGATCGACGGCTCGGATCTCATTCAAGGTGTCGGCCAGTGCCTGATATTTTTTCTCCAGGATATACTTGTCTGGGTGACGCAGGGGGGACACGACGGTATCCAGCTTGAAAAGACCGACGTTGGATTCTTTCACCCAGGAAATCAGCTGGTGCTTGCGCGCCTCCATCTCCTGGGGCGTTTCGCCGAATCCGTCCGGGCCGATCCACAGGCCCAGCCGCATACCCAGGTCGGCTGCGGCTGCGGCTACGGTACTTAAACCGTTGGGGAATCGCCGGTCGAATATGGGGCGATATTGCGGAAAGTATGTGCCCATGGATTCCACTAATCCGGCATCCGAGTTATAGATATCGAATTGGAGTCCGTAGAGCTCCTTCATCTTTTTCAGGGCCGCGAAGTTGGCCAGGATCTCAGACTCCAGGGGCCCGGAGTTGTCATGGCACAGCCAGTCAAAGTACAGAGTGGTGAAGGCCGCCCGGTTGGCCCGGATCTCATGCAGATAGCGGCCGAAGGCGGAATCGGCTTGGCCTCGTTCTGCAACACCCAGGGCTGACACCTTGCTTTTCCAGGACTCTCCAGGCGGAACCGTTACATCCGGATAGTGTTCGAGGACCAGCGCTCCTTCCCGTTGGGCGACATGAGCGATGGGCCATTCCAAGCCGAGGAAAAGCTGATCCTCCAGGAAGACCGGATTGTTAGGTTCTTCCGGCGGGGCGACGTCTTCGAGGCTGAGTTTTTCCACCTGCGCATCTTTGATGGTTAAAGGTGAGGTGGAGGCATTGTCCAGGTAAATATATTTGCGCAGGTACCAGGCGTTTTTAGCCAGGATGTACTCCACCTGGATGCGAACGCCGTGCATATCACCCCGGCCTTGATAGATGCCCGTCAATCGAGTGAATGAGGGTTTCGAGACCGAGACATAAGTAAAGTCCGAACTTCCGAAAAGCGACCTGCGGCCTTGTTTTTCCAGCACCAGGGCGAATGGCTCCGAGCTTAGCGAGAATGTTCGGCCGGTGAGTTTGTTCAGCAATATGTTGCTTTCGTCACTTTGGAGGGAGAATCGTAGCCAGGGATTTTCCAGCGTCCCATCCCGTCCGGAGCCGCTAAAGGACCCGGATTGGAGTCCCCAGAGCATCCCGATCGCAAGAAGCGCCATCGCCGCAGTGAAACAAGTCTTGATATCTTTTTGTTTCATCGTCGAACTTTTTGATCCAAAATCCACAGTTTCATCTTTTATAAACCTATATCCCAAATGCGATCAGGCTGGCAAGAGCTTTTTCTCCTCGCCGATGAAGGCGTTGCCCTTTGTTCTGCTGTCATTCTCTAGATCTGATTCCCTGGCCCTCGTCACAGGTTGCGAACTGAAGCTGCCGAGCGGTGTGGGGATTCAGCCGAGAACGCCTTCACGATCGCATGATCACGGGGGGAGTGGGTTGATTTTGGGGACGTGCCGGGAGCTCGCCTCGCACTCGCGGGAGCCTGCGATAACGGTGAACGGCTGCGCCGGTCGGGAATTCTTGGGTTGGATTGACGTTTTGTCGGTCAGGGCTTATTATGTGGGAATAAGGTCAAACCACGATGCATAAGGCAACCACCATCATCTGCGTTCGGCGGAACCGCAAGGTCGCCATGGCCGGAGACGGCCAGGTTACCATCGGAGAGACCGTTTTTAAACAGAGTGCCAACAAGATCCGGAGGCTGTACAAGGGGAATATCCTGGCCGGCTTCGCCGGAGCCACATCCGACGCATTCGCTTTGTTTTCACGCTTTGAAGGCAAGCTGGAAGAGTTCCGGGGCAATCTTTCGCGGGCCGCCATCGAACTGGCGAAAGATTGGCGCATGGACCGTGCCCTGCGCCGCTTGGAGGCCCTGCTGATCGTGGCGGATAAGGATTGCTCTTTCCTGATCTCCGGAACCGGAGACATCGTCGAACCGGATGATGGGATCATCGCCATCGGCTCAGGCGGCCCCTTCGCCCTGGCTGCCGCCAGGGCGCTTTTGGCCCACACCAAGCTCTCGTCTCGGGAGATCGCCCTACAAGCCATGCAGATCAGTGCCGACATCTGCATCTTCACCAATCACCAGATCACTGTCGAGGAACTGTAAATGCCCATAACACTTCCCGCGTCTTTGAGCGAGGCTCAGGCACGCAGCCTGGATAAAGAGCTAACGCCCCGAGAGATCGTGGCCGAGCTGGATAAATACATCATCGGCCAGAAGGCCGCGAAAAAGGCGGTGGCCATTGCTTTGCGTAATCGCTACCGGCGGCAGAAACTCCCGCCCGAGCTGGCCGATGAAGTGGCTCCCAAGAACATCCTGATGATCGGGCCGACCGGGGTCGGGAAGACCGAGATCTCACGCCGGTTGGCGCGTTTGACTTCCTCTCCTTTTCTCAAGATCGAAGCCAGCAAGTTCACGGAAGTGGGATATGTCGGCCGGGACGTGGAATCCATGATCAGAGATCTGGTGCAGATCGCGGTCAGCCTCATTAAATCGGAAAAGATTGAAGAGATCCTTCCCAAAGCCGAGCGGAATGTAGAAGAGAAGCTCCTCGATCTGCTCCTCCCTCCGCCTCCCAGGAAGCCCGGGACTCCGCCCGAAGATGATCAGCTCCAATTTCGAGAAACACGCGAAAAGCTGCGGCGGCAGCTGCAGACCGGCTTGTTGGACGACCGCATGGTGGATATCGAGGTGAAAGAACGCTTTTCTTCCCCATTCGAAATATTTTCCAGCCAAGGAGTCGAGGAGATCGGGATTCAAATCCAGGAGATTTTTCCAGGCCTGGGGGGACGCACCAAGCGGCGAAAGGTCAAGCTCAAAGAGGCCCGAGAATACCTGATTGAGGATGAGCAACAGCGGCTGATCGATATGGATCAGATAAATCGGCAGGCGGTGGAGCGGGTGGAACACTCGGGGATCATCTTTCTGGATGAGATCGACAAGATTTCTGGCCGGGAATCAGGTCACGGTCCAGAGGTCAGTCGGGAAGGGGTTCAGCGTGACCTGCTGCCCATTATCGAAGGAACCACCGTTAACACGCGATCCGGGCTGGTCAAGACCGACCATATCCTATTTATAGGTGCCGGCGCTTTCCATGTGACCAAGCCCGCCGACCTGATCCCCGAGATGCAGGGGCGGTTCCCCATCCGGGTCGAGCTCGACTCTCTGGACAAGAACGACTTTATCCGCATCCTGACCGAGCCGGAAAATGCCTTGCTCAAGCAGTACCAGGCCCTTATGGCCACGGAAGGTGTTAAAATCAAATTTGCGAAAGAGGCAGTGGAGGAAATCGCTGACATTGCGGAAAAGGTCAACGAGGTCAACGAAAACATTGGAGCTCGACGTCTCCACACGGTCATGGAAAAAGTGATGGAAGACATTTCTTTCTCCGCGCCCAATATCAGGAAAAAGAACATCACCATCGACCGGGCGTATGTCCATAAACAGCTGAAGGATATCGTTGAGGACGAAGACCTCAGCCGGTTCATTCTTTGATGAAAAACGTCCTCTACTTCGGATGCCTGTTCTTGGCTCTCATTCTTTCCGGCTGCGGGAAAAAGGGTCCTATCCTGCCCCCTCTCGAAAAGATCCCCCAATCGGTTGATGGCCTGTCACTGCGACAAATCGGACCGGAACTGCGTTTGACCTGGCGTGCTCCCACTTCTTATATGGACGGGAGCCCCCTGGAAGGAATTTCCGCTTTCGAGATCTGGATGTTCGAGGCTGACCGGCCGGAGGACGGGTTCGTCGTCTCTCTCGGTCCGGAGCGTATGGCCGGGGAAGCGAAGCTGTGGCGGGAGGTTCTCCAGTCCGATTTCGGTGAACTCCAACCGGACCTCCAGGCTTCCCGCTTGGATTTCGGCTGTGCCTATGCCTTGGAGCTTGCCAATATCGAACGCAAGATCTACGGATTCGCCGTCAAGGTCAGGGATCACAAGGGACGCTTCTCGGATTTTTCTTCCTGGGTGTCGGGTGCACCCATGGTGCCGGCGGATTCTCCTTCGGGGCTTAAGGCCGAACTGTCCCGTAACAAGATCACGCTCGAATGGCTGGCGCCGGAAAAAAATATGGATCAAAGCGACCCAGCGAACGTCACCGGATACAGTGTGTACCGCTCAGTCGATGGGGCTCCGCCCCAAAAGCTGAATGCCGCATTAGCCAGGGAGACGTCATACGAAGACAAGACCATCGAGTTCGGAAAGCGCTACACCTACTTTGTCCGGGCTGCCTCGGGTGAATCCGAGCCGTATACCGAAAGTCTGGATTCCGAATCCGTGGATATTTCGGCAAGGGACACCTTCCCTCCTGCCGCCCCAAAGGGTTTGATCGCCATCTCTGGGGAGAGCTCCATATCGCTTACCTGGGAAGTCAACCGCGAGCGCGATGTCGCCCTCCACAAAATCTGGCGGCGGATCAGGGGAACCGCCGCTTTTGAGCTGTTGACGGAAGATGGGGTGGAGGGGAATAGCTTCACCGATACAGGGGTTCAAAAGGGCGTCCGTTATGAATATGCTGTCACGGCGGTCGACCGAGAGGGAAATGAGAGTAACATGTCCGAGCTGGTAACGGCCATTATCCAAGGAGGCTGAAATGCGCATCTATCGATTTAGACATCAGGGCAAGGTGCGGCATGGGATTTTGAAGGAAGATCTGCTCTTTCCGATTAAGGGTTCCATATACCGGAAGTTCTCTCCTGCCGGGGAAGGCGTTCCGATCGGTGAGACCATACTGATGCCTCCGGTCCTGCCCGGGAAGATCGTCGCCGTGGGCCGCAATTACCGCGATCACGCGGCGGAGCGGGGGCGTCCTGTGCCAAGGGAGCCGCTGTTGTTTCTTAAGCCCCCCTCAGCGGTTATCGGGCCGCATGACAGCATCCTCTATCCCGCCATGGCCAAGCGGGTGGATTACGAAGGGGAACTGGCGATAGTCATAAAAAGAAAAGCCGTTCGACTGGACGATCAAGCGGATGTGTCCGCCCACATCCTGGGCTATATGTGTTTGAACGACGTGACCGCTCGCGACCTTCAAGATAAAGACGGACAGTGGACCCGGGCCAAATCTTTCGATACTTTCGCACCGATCGGTCCCTGCATCGCCACCGATCTGGATCCCTCCCGGCTGCGGTTGAAGACGTTCTTGAACGGGAAGCTGCGCCAGTCCGGCAACACCCGTAATTTGATCTTTCCGATCTCATATCTGTTACGCTATATCACGCGGATCATGACTCTCTTTCCCGGGGACATTGTCACCACCGGCACTCCGGCCGGAATCGGACCCATGTACCCCGGCGATCGGATCGATATCCAGATCGAAGGCATCGGAACCTTATCGAATACCGTCATGCGGGTTAAATAGTCAATCAGCTAACTGGTTAACTAGTTAACCATAGACATTCTGGAGTGGTTGTACTATTAATTTAGATAGTCTGGTCTATTCACGATATGAGGCTGCGGCAGAGGCAGGGCATGGCAGGCGAACCGCTGGACGAAACGACTATTTCGGGATCGGCTTGTCCGAAGCGAATAATTCCCGTCATGCTAATAAAGACGTAAAGCAAGAAACAATCGGCGGTCTGTGGGTCTGAATAAATCAGACTGACATCGTCAAGGGAGGAGAGCATGAAGTTTTTTTTGGATACGGCCAATCTGGGACAAATCCAGGAGGCGGCCAGCTGGGGGATTCTTGACGGGGTGACCACCAATCCAACCTTGGTTTCCCGCGAGGACGAGCCCTTTGAGGCTTTGATCAAGAAAATCTGCGCCGTGGTCCCCGGACCTGTCAGTGTGGAGTCCGTTTCCACCCGGGCCGATGACATCATAGTGGAAGCTCGGGAACTAGCCAAACTGGCGGACAATGTGGTGGTCAAGATCCCGATTCATGTGGAGGGACTCAAGGCCCTCAAGGTGCTGGCTGCCGAGGGGATCCAGGTCAACACCACCCTGGTATTTAACGCCATGCAGGCGATGATGGCGGCCAAGGCCGGAGCCCGATTTGTGAGCCCCTTTGTGGGCCGCTTGGATGATATCGGACACGATGGCCTGGACCTGGTGGAACAGATCGTGACCATATTCAACAACTACGGATTCGAGACCGAGGTCATCGTAGCCAGCATTCGTCATCCCCTGCATGTGGTGGAAGCGGCCATGATAGGAGCGGATGTCGCCACCATCCCGTTTTCGGCCTTCGAAAAGCTACTGAAGCATCCGCTGACGGACTTAGGGATCGAACGCTTTTTAAAGGACTGGGACAAGGTCAAACGCTGATCGATCCCTTCGAAGGAGCAAAATGTCGATAGAAGAAAAAATAGCGGAAGTCAGGAGACGAGAGAGGCTAGCCGAGCTGGGCGGCGGCCAGGATCGTATCGACCAACGGCACAAGGCTGAAAAACTCACCGCCCGGGAAAGGATCCACCTCCTGCTGGATGAGGGCTCTTTCCAGGAAACCGACATGTTCGTTGTCCATCAGAGCCACGACTTCGGCATGGATAAGAAACGCATCTATGGGGACGGCGTGGTCACCGGATATGGAACGATCGGCGGTCGTACCGTGTTTGTTTTTGCCCAGGATTTTACGGTTTTCGGCGGCTCCTTGAGTGCGACCAATGCCGCCAAGATCTGTAAGATCATGGATGCGGCCATGAAGGCAGGCGCCCCGGTTATCGGTCTCAACGATTCGGGGGGGGCGCGCATTCAAGAAGGAGTGGCCAGCCTGGCTGGCTATGCGGATATTTTCCTGCGTAATGTCTTGGCTTCCGGTGTGATACCGCAGATCTCCGCCATCATCGGCCCGTGTGCCGGAGGGGCGGTGTATTCCCCCGCCATCACGGATTTCATCATCATGACCAGCGGTTCCAGCAATATGTTCATCACCGGGCCGGATGTGATCAAGGCGGTCACTCACGAAGAGGTGACGATGGAAGAGTTGGGGGGTGCGGAAACCCACAACACCTTGAGTGGGGTGGCCCATTTTGCCGCGCAAGACGAAGAGCATTCGCTGGCGCTAATACGCGAACTGCTGTCCTTTCTCCCCGATAACAACATGGAAGACCCCCCGGCGAAGGAGACCATGGATCCTCCGGATCGGACCAGCGAGGAATTGAATCACGTGGTCCCCGACGATCCCAACCAGCCCTATGATATCCGGAGGATTATATCTGAGGTTCTGGACGACAAATACTTCTTTGAGGTTCAAGAGCGCTACGCCAAGAATATCGTGATCGGATTCGGTCGACTGGACGGCAAGCCGGTGGCCATCGTCGCCAATCAGCCGGACTATCTGGCCGGAGTGCTGGACATCAACTCCTCCGACAAAGCCGCCCGGTTCGTGCGATTCTGTGATGCGTTCAACCTTCCCCTGATCACGTTTGAGGATGTGCCCGGCTTTCTTCCCGGAGTGGCGCAGGAACACGGGGGAATCATCCGCCACGGGGCCAAGCTGCTCTACGCCTTCGCCGAGGCTACCGTACCCAAGGTTACCGTCATCACGCGTAAGGCATACGGAGGGGCTTACTGTGTCATGGCGTCTAAGCACATAAGGGCCGACATAAACTATGCCTATCCCACCGCCGAGATCGCGGTGATGGGGCCCGAAGGTGCGGTAAAAATAGTCCACAAGCGGGACTTGGAAAAGGCGCCAGATCCGGAAAAGATGAGTCGGGAAAAGGTGGATGAATTCCGCAAGAAATTCGCCAATCCCTATGTGGCTTGTGAGAAAGGCTACCTGGACGGAATTATCGAGCCAAAAGACACGCGTCACAAACTGATCGCGGCGTTGAAGATGCTGGAGAACAAGCGGGATCTCAATCCGCCCAAAAAGCACGGGAATATCCCGCTTTAGACGAATCCTGAGCTTTGGCGGTTGTGTCCAGCCCGAAGGGTGGGGTACAATGGGGAGTCAATGGCCAAGATGTTCAGAAAGGTCCTGATCGCCAATCGCGGCGAGATTGCGGTCAGGATCATCCGGGCTTGTCGTGAAATGGGCATCACTCCGGCGGTGGTATATTCCGAAGCGGACCGCAAAGCCCTACATGTGCGATTGGCGGAAGAGGCCTACTTCATCGGAGCCGCTTCCCCCGCCGAGAGCTATCTGAATATTGGACGCATCATCGAGGCCGCAAAGAAATGCCGGGCCGAGGCCATCCATCCTGGATACGGTTTTCTGGCCGAGAATGCCGAATTCGTGCGCCGCTGTGAAGCGGCGGGTCTTGTTTTTGTGGGGCCGCCCTCCGGGCCTATGGAAATTATGGGGGAAAAGACAGCGGCCCGCAAGAGGATGCACGAGGCCGGAATCCCCATCATCCCTGGGACCTTGGAGCCCATCCGGGAAGAGGCCGAGCTGAAGCTCAAGGCGCATGAGGTGGGATATCCCATCCTGCTCAAAGCCGCGGCCGGCGGAGGCGGGAAAGGCCTGCGCCTGGTGGAAGAAGAGGCAGCCCTGCTGTCATCTTTCCGTCTGGCCCAGTCTGAAGCCCGATCCAGCTTCAGCGATGCCTCGGTCTACATCGAAAAGTATATGGAGGAGCCCCATCACATCGAGGTCCAAATCCTGGCCGATCAACACGGCCGCACCGTTTATCTTGGGGAGCGCGAGTGTTCGGTCCAGCGCCGCTATCAGAAGGTTTTGGAAGAAACCCCATCCCCCTTCCTGGATGAAGGGCTGCGCAGGACAATGGGGGAATTGGCGGTCAAGGCTGCCGCCGCCGTGGATTACCGCAATGCCGGCACCGTAGAGTTTATTGTCGATAAAAATAAAAATTTCCATTTCTTGGAGATGAACACTCGACTTCAAGTCGAGCATCCGGTCACCGAAATGGTGACCGGGATCGATCTGGTCAAATGCCAACTGGAAATCGCGGCGGGATATCCTCTTGCTTTTTCCCAAGCCGATATTCAGCCCCGGGGACATGCCATCGAATGCCGGATCTACGCTGAAGATCCATACAACGGCTTCATGCCTTCTCCGGGCCGCATCGAACGCCTGCGCTCGCCGGCCGGTGGACTGGGAGTGCGCTATGACAATGGAACATATGAAGGATATGAAGTCCCCCTGGAATACGATCCGCTGCTCTCCAAGCTCATCACATGGGGTCTTACGCGGGAGGAAGCCATACGGCGCATGCTGCGGGCGCTTTCCGAATACCAGATCTATGGGATAAGGACCATCATTCCCTTTTTCAAGCGAATACTCCTACACCCCCATTTCTACCGGGGGACATACGACACCCATTTCATGGAACGCTTGGAAAAAGAAGAAGAAAAGGTCAACAGCGATGAACAAACCGTAGCCTTGATTGCAGCCGGCATCAAAAGCTACCAGGAAAGTCGGCGCTCGTTTTCTCCCTATCGACAAGGAGAACAGAGTCAGTGGAAAATCAAGGGCCGGATGGAGGCCTTTTCGAGACGGATGTAGCATGAATATCTCGTTGCTTTTTGCGGACCAGGAATTCAAGCTAATGCTGCAGGAGCGGATGAAGGACCACCTCCAAGTGGAGCTTGACGGCCGGACCTATGATGTGAGCGTGGATTTTTTCAGTCCCGACGAATTTCTGCTAAAGATCGACGATAGGGTGTACGACGTGATCGTGTCGCCCAATTCCAATGCCTATACGGTCTGCATTTACGGCAAAAATATTTACGTGAACAAAAAATCGGCGCTTCAACTCATAGGGAGAACAGGCCCGCATGCCGCGCGGCGTGAGATCAAGACATCCATGCCCGGCCGTGTCATCAAGCTCCTGGTGAGCTTGGGGGATCATGTCAACGAGGGTGAGGCGGTTTTGATCCTGGAGGCCATGAAGATGCAGAATGAGATCAAATCCCCCCAGCCGGGCAAGGTGACCTGTATCGGAACCGAGCCGGGCAAGTCGGTTGAGGCGGGAGCCCTATTGTTCGTCATCGAGTGAACCCGGCCGGCCCTCCTGTCCATTTTTCCGGAAAAATGCTATATTTTGTATCCTAGTAGGATGGCTTTATTCCACAATCTGCGTTATGCGCGCTACATCGTTAAGCTCCGGCGCCGATTGCGCTCGTTTGTCATCCTAGCCTTGATCCTGATGGTCCTTTTCGGGGCCGGGACATTTTTGAAAAACCTGGTTCTGCGTCAAATCGAGACCCGGATCAAATCCACATTGAGCTACGAACGAGCCTCCCTCTCCACTTTCCCCCCGGCGCTCGTCATCGAGGATGTGCGCTCGGTTTCATCTTCGCCCTTTCTGTCCGCCCGGAAGGTCCTCATCAAAATTTCTTTTCGATCCTTATTTTCGCGCGAGAAGCCGTTTGAACTCTATGTGGAGAATCCCGTACTGCGGATTTTCGCCGCTTCAGGCCTGCGCACCTCTGGCCAGAGTCAGATAAGCCTAGCCCTCCCCTTTATCGTTAACAAGGGATTGATCCGCGGCGGCGAGGTTTACTATTGGGGCAGAGAGACGCGTGTGTTCGCTCAGGACATCAATGCGCTCTTTCGACAGAACGGCGACGATTTTACGCTTAAGGCCAAATTGAATGACAATACCTTCATCTTGGATTCCGATCATCCACCCATCATCGGCCGGGTGGATCTGGTCCTGGAAGGCCGTGGGGATGAGATTCAGGTCCGTAAGTTGCGGCTCGTGAGTCCGGGCGGTGTGGTCAAAGCCAAAGGGCAGCTCCTATCTCCTCTCGATCCGCAGTTCGAGCTGGAAGCCAGCTACAATGTGGACACAACATTGCTGGCAGAGATCTTCGGGCTCCCCTTCGAATGGCGAGGCCGGGGAACCGGCCAAGGAGCTTTTAGGCGGACCGAATCACAGGTGTCGTTCCGGGGGGGAATGCGCAGCACCGATCTGATTCTCAACCGTGTTCCCTTGGGATTGGTGCAAAGCTCCATATCTTTTCAAGCCGCGACCGGCGGAACGATCGATCTCAATGTGTCCGATTCGGACCGGCCCCCGCAGTTTCTGCGCATACGCTTCAATCGCGACCGCGTCGAAGGGACCGCCCGAGGCGTTTTTCTAGAGCCGGTGATAAACGATTTCGACCTGCCCTGGCCGGTCGCATCTCCCGTTTGGGGAACATTCACGGTACGGGCGGGCCGGCTGGAAGCGGACGCGGAATTCCGGGATGAGCTGGAGCTGGAAGACCCCGATCGCTTCCCCTTCAACGGTCGTTTCCGTTTGGAATGGGACGGCGTGGAGAATCTGGAATTTTATGCCGCCGATCTCGACTCCTCCTTTGCCCGTGTGGAGCTGGAAGGAAATTTGAAGGTCGACCGCGAAGTGGATATGACCATCCGGGGTGATGTCAAAGATGCGACCCAGGCCCGTCGTTTCACCGAGTTGGTGCTGGAAAAGAGCTTCGAATTCCCCGAGATTCGAGGGACCGGGCAGGCGGAGGTGAGGATCTTTGGCGATGTGATAACCCCCCAGATCAAAGCGGATTTCGCCGTCGGGAATGCGGGATTCGGCTCATTTTCGGCCGCCTTTGTCAAAGGCGAAGCCGAGCTCATTCGGGAGAGGTTTTTTGGACGGTTCGAAGTCGATGACCCGTTGTTTCAAGGCCGCCTGGGGCTTTACACCGATGAAGATGAGACCAGGACCGAGATCTGGGTGGAAAAGGGCAGAGTGGAAACCATCCTCCCGGCCATGGATATCCAACTGCCTCTACGTGGTGAGGCTTCGGGGCATTTTTCATATCAAGAGAGAAACCTCGATCAACAGTACGAAGGCTCTTTCTCGGGGGATCGTATCGACTTTGGAGGACAGGAGCTCGCCCGGGTTAAGGGTAAGATCGAGGGCGATGCCGAGTCGGTGCACTTCACGGAACTTGAATTCGATGCCTATGGCGGGCACGTGGAAGGCCGAATGTCGTTTTGGCCGCTGGATTTGGGGTTCGATGTGGACCTAACGGGCCGGGAATTTGACCTGAACACCGTGTATCCATCCCTGCAAGGGAAAGGGATGGCAGAGCTTAAGGGAAAGGGGACATTCGGGCGGGAGGTCATATCCGGATCCTATGCCGTCGAAGACATGCTCTTGCTTCCCTTTCAACCTACCAGCACCAGAGGGGAAATCAGGCTGGATTATAACGATGAGAGGCTCAATCTCGAACTCAAGGGCGGATTCGAGCCCGGCCGGAACGAATACACGGCGAAAATGGATTTTGCCCTGGGTGCCGATACCCTATCCGGGGAGTTCGAAGGCGGATTCACCAATATGGACCTGCTTTTGCCTTGGAAAGGGGCTCAGGCCCAGATCAATTACCAGGTCGGACTCAAGGGCCCTCGTATGGATCCGGAGATCAACGGTGCAATCGACATCGAAGGTTCGGTTCTTCCATTTCCCCGCTTTGCCCATGCCTTCAGGGATTTCAGTGGACTGGTGTTTGTGCAAAACCGGATGCTTTCCATCCGGAATTTTCAAGGCCGGTTCGGAGGAGGAGAGGTCTCCGGTTCGGGAACGCTGTCCCTGGGCCCCGAGGGTGTCGAGACCATCGATGTTACGGCTGAGGGCAGAAACATGGTCCTGTCTCTCATGGAAAGGACGGCGGCCCGCGCCGACGGCACGGCCCGGCTTCTCAGGCAACCCGACCGCTTCGTTCTGGAGGGTGATTTCCAGGTGGAGCGGGTCAATTGGAGGCGGGAGATCACGGAAAAATTCTCCTTTTCTTCGTCTGCTTACCAGTTGACCCGGCCGAAAGACCAGTTCTTTGACGACCTGACTCTGAATATACGGCTGCGGGCCGAGGATGATGCCTGGATGGACAACACACTCGGTCGGCTGCGCACCCGTTTCGATCTTACGGTCTCCGGCAACATCTATTACCCAGTGCTGTTCGGAGATATCGAGATCATCGACGGTAATGTGGAATTCCAGGATCGCAGCTTCGATGTGCTGAGCGGCCGCATAAGCTTTTTCAATCCGGCGGCCATCGAGCCTTACATCAGTTTTCAGGTCGAGAACTATATCAAAGACTATCGAGTTACGATTCGTGCCGAGGGCTTGGTCAACCGGGACCTGAGCGGTTTCAATCTCGAATTCATGTCATCCCCTCCGCTTCCTCCTGAAGATGTCCTGGCCTTGATCTCTTTGGGGGAATCCTTCCAGAGGACCTACCAGTACGAGCAATCCATGGGCCAGGGAACCGCCTCTCTACTGACGTTCACCCTGTCCGAGGAGGCCAAGCGAAGTGCGCAGAGATTCTTCAGCATCGACCAGTTCCGCATCGATCCCTACATACTGGGATCGTCTTCAGAGGTCACCGCTCGGCTTACGGTAGGAAAGAGGCTTTCGCGCAACCTGTTCATTCTTTATGCCACGAATCTTTCCACCGAACGCAAGGATATCGTGCGCATGGAGATGGAGCTTTCACGTGACCTCTCGCTGGTCGGGATCCGGGATGAAAACGGACGATTCAGCTTCGATCTGAAGATCCACAAACGGTTTTAAGATGAAAAATCGAAACGTCACCGTGATCCTATTGCTGGTGGCGGTATGCCTGTCGAATTCAGCGGCGGCGGGGGAGGGACGCGATGCGCTGATCGAGGAGGTTTTGGTCCAGATCGACGGCCGTCCCGGCGGCGTGGATATCGAAAAGCTGATCGCGGTCAAGCCGGGAGAGCTGTTCTCGCTGAGCAAGATCAATTACAGCATCAAACAGGTCTATAAAACCGGACTCTTTGCCGATGTTCAGGTGCTAAAGGCGGGCACCGAACGAATCCAGCTGACCTTTGTACTGACCAGCCAGCCTGTATCTCGGAGCGTGCATTTCATAGGTGTGGATTCCATCCCGCGCCGAAGGTTGGAGAACAGAGTCTACAGTCTCCGGCAAGGAAGTCCCTATACCAAAGAGCGGCTGGAAAAAGCCCGGGAAGAGCTCACCAGGGCACTGCGTGAGGAAGGGATCTTCGATCCCGATATACGGGGCTATGCCGATAGGGTCCCGCAGAGCACTCAGGTGGATGTGTTTTTCGACATCCAATCCACCAAAACCTATACCGTGCGGGATATCCGGTTCTCCGGTTCCATACTTTTTCCGCCGGAAAAGCTGCTGGAGAAAATGGGCACGCGCGTGGGACGTCGGTACGTCCCCTCGAATTTGACCCGGGATATCCAACGGGTTCAAGAGCTCTATTTTGACGAGGATTACCGGCGCGCGGAGGTCAGGCTCCAGAGGCAGGAATTCGATGAAGCCAGCAGTGGCGTGGTCTTGACTTTGGAGGTCATTCCCCATGAAAGGATCGTCGTCCATGTCACAGGAGCCAAGGTTCCCCTCGAGCTGATCAAACCGATATGGGCGGCTGAAATCTTCGAGGAATGGGGGTTGGACGAGGGGGAAGCCAAGATCATCGCTCATCTGAGGAAAAAGGGGTTTCTTTTTGCCTCTGTCGCTTCGAGTATCGAAAGACGAGAGAACGAGATTCATGTCGTTCACAAGGTCAATCCCGGCCGTAAGGTGGGAATCGGAAATGTCGATTTCCAGGGGATGAGCTATTTCACCCCGGAGCGACTGAAATCCGAGCTGGGCATCGAAGACAACCTTCCTTTTTTCCCGCGGCTGGATGGAGCGCGGCTATTCGAACTTCCATTGGAAATCGAGTTCCTGTACCAGACTCAGGGATTCCCCGAGGCCGAGGTGCTGCTGCAGTTCGAGTGGCAGGGAAATCATGTGAAACCCTTCTTCTATATCGATGAGGGCAGACAGGAGATAGTGGCGCGTCTCACATTCGAGGGCGCGGACTTGTTTCCTCCCACCGAGCTCCTATCCCGCATCAGCAGCATGCCGGATGGGCCGTTCTATCAACCCACCGTCCAGCAGGATATTGAGAAGCTCTTGAACTTCTACCGCAATCAAGGGGTGCGCGGCACCGATATCCGGGCTGCGGTGGAGATGGTGGAGGAGGACCGTTTCAACGTTGAGTTTCAGATTCGGGAGGGAAAAAGGGTCGTCATCCAGGATATCGTGATCTCCGGCCATCAGGTCACCCGGCTCAGCACCATAACTCGCGAGCTCCGTATCAACCGAGGCGACCTAGCCCGACATGCGGCTATCCGTGAATCCAAGCGGAGGCTGGAGAATCTGGGGATATTTTCTGAAGTCCGAATCGAGGAGATCCAGCTTTCTCCCGAGAGCATGAACCTCTTTATCCGGCTTAATGAAGGACAGCGGAACTACTTGTCGGCAGGATTGGGTTTGGAGACCGCGACGGCTCCGGAATCGGTGGATGTGTGGAATGAAGATGTCCGGTTGCGGGGGACCGGCGAGGTCATGCGGGGAAATCTTTTCGGCTCTGCCGCGCAATTGAGCTTGGTGGGGCAGTTGAGCATCAGGGAGCGCCGTGTGGTGGCGTCTTGGCAGCAGCCTTATTTTTTCAGGGTTCCCATGAAGACCTATCTCAGCTCCTGGTGGGAACGGGAAGAGCGCACCAGTTTCCAATATGAGCGGCAGGGCATCAGCCTATCCGGAATCAGGGCTTTCGGTGGGAATCAGGATTGGACACTGATCACCGGTCTGCGCTACGCACGAACCAAACTGCTGGAGCTGGAAATCGAGGAAAACGAGATCGATCGGCAGTTTTTTCCCTATTCCACCACGTCCCTCGAAGGCAGCGTCATTCGGGACCGCCGGGACGACCCCTTCAATCCCACCACCGGATACTTCTTCTCCACCGCTCTCGAGTGGGCCTATCCCCTCTTCGATATCGAATCCGATTTTCTCAAGCTGTTCGCCAAATATCAACATTACATCCCGATCCGGAAGGATGTGCTGTTCAGCTTCACCACCAGGCTCGGATTGGGAAGCGGCCGCATGCCCATACCGGAAAGATTCTTCGCCGGAGGGAGCAATTCCTTTCGCGGAACCCGCTATGATCAGCTGGGACCGGACGATCCGATCTCCGGAAAGCCGGTGGGCGGCAAGGCGCTCTTTCTGGTAAACTTCGAATTGGTTGTCCCAATCTTTCCCCAGTTGCAGTATCTGAATGCCGTCCTGTTCTATGATAAGGGCAACGTTTTTGCCCGGCGGGCGGAGTTTAGTATCCGGTCGCTTGCCGATGCCGTGGGAATAGGTTTGCGCTATCGTACCCCACTCGGTCCGGTGCGCCTGGAATTGGGTTGGAATCCCGGGGCCCGCCCCGGTCAAAGCAAGACCATGGTCTTTATCACCATCGGAAATATTTTTTAGGATGAGAAAGCCAAAATCAGGATCATGGGGACGGATGGCGACGGCATGGCTGGTATTGGTCTCGGTTTTCCCGTGTTTCGGGAGCGTGCGGCAGGAAACGGTGGATGGAATCCTGGCGGTTGTCAATCAAGATGTGATCACTCTGACCGATTTCCGGATCGTGATGACTTTCGGTCTTTATCGTCGTGACAACCAGGCCGACTCGGTTGGATCTCCGCACGAAGTCCTGGATAGACTGATCGACCAAAAATTGATTCTCGCAATGACGAATCCGGATTTCACGGTCCATGAGAATGAATTGGAGACGAAATATCAAAGCCTGGTGGAAGCGGGCGGCTTAGATGCCCTGCAGCGGGATTTGACGCTCTTCGACCTTAGTCGAGAAGGGCTTAATGCTTACATTCGCGACGCCATCCTCTGTGAACGCGTCCTTGAACAGAGGTTCCAAATGGCGGTATTGGTCGGCCTGCGGGAGATCGAGGCCTATTATAACCAGACCTACGTGCCCCAACGGCGTGCCGAGGGCACTGTCCCGCAGCCTATGGTCGAGATTCTCCCCCAGCTCGAGGCCGCCGTCAGAGCGGAGGGAAGCCGCTCTTTGATTCAGGAATGGGCACGAAACCTTCGCAAGGAGGCCAACGTACAAGTCTTTACCGACCGATTTCCACAGTTCTTCCGGCGTTGAGGATCATGGACCACGAGGAATTCTTCCAAATAAGCCAGGGAGACTTGCGGCTCCCTAACCGGGATCGCATCAAAAAGTGAAAGGAATAGAGCGGCGATGTCGAGATTAGGCTTCTTGTTTCCGGGGCAGGCCTCCCAAAAGGTCGGCATGGGTTCAGCATTCTATGAGCAGTCGTCTTTTGCACGTGAGGCTTTTTCCCGGGCCGATGAAATGCTGGGATTCAAGCTCTCGTCTCTCTGTTTTGAAGGACCGGAGGAAGACCTTCGACTCACAGAAAACACGCAGCCGGCTCTGCTGACGGTCAGCTACATCGCGTTCCACCTGCTCGGCAGGGACCCTTATTTGGCCGCGGGCCACAGCCTGGGGGAATATTCCGCCCTGGTGGCAGCCGGAGCGCTGCGGTTTGAAGATGCCGTGTTGATCGTGCGTCGTCGCGGACAATACATGCAACAGGCGGTCCCGGTGGGGGAAGGCGCCATGGCGGCGATCCTGGGCTTGGAGCTGGAAGCAGTCGAGAACGGACTGCGCAAGGTCGGCTCCGGAGTGGTCGAGATCGCCAACTGGAACAGCCGCGATCAGATTGTCATCGCGGGCGAAAGGAGCGCGGTGGATGAGGCGGTCCGTGTGCTCGACGCGCCGAGGGTAGTCCTCCTACCGGTCAGCGCTCCTTTTCATTCCGCATTGATGAAGAGTGCGGAGGAAAAGCTATCCTATGACCTGGATCATATCGAATTCAAGGACCTGAGATTTCCGATCGTGACCAACGCGGAAGCCCGAATCATCCAGACGGGCGCCCAGGCCCGGGAGAGCCTCAAACGACAAGTCAGCCGATCGGTCCTCTGGTACCGTTCCATGGAATTGTTCAACCGGGAAAGTGTGGACGCGGTCGTCGAGCTGGGATCAGGTAATGTGCTGACCGGTCTCATGAAGCGCATCGCTAGGGAATGGGACCAAACTCCCCTCGTGGTAGCCGTCGGGGATCCCGAATCCCTGGAGAGAGCCCGGGCGATGTTGGGCGATTGACAGCACGAGGCTCGATCTCCGGCGGGCGGCACCCAGCTACTTATTATTCTCCAAGATCACCTGGGAGCCGAATTTCATGAAATAGTAGAAGGCTGATAACACAGCGCTCACGATGACAATGTACAGTCCAACCTGGGTGATGAAGTAAAAACGCCCCAAATAGGCTCGGCCTAGAATGAGCAGGGCAATGGTGTAGGTTTCGAAATTCATTTTGACTTTGCCCAGGAAATGGGCCGGGATGTGAATCCCCTTGGAGGATGCCGCCGATCGGAAGCCGGTCACTGCGATCTCCCTGGCAATGATGACCACCACCATCCAGGCAGGCACGATGGACATTTCAACAAAACAGATCAGCACCGAAGATACCAGCAGTTTATCGGCGATGGGATCCAGGAGTTGCCCGATGACAGTCACCTGAGATTTCTTGCGCGCCAAAAATCCATCCAGGGAATCGGTCAAAGCGGCCAGCCCAAAGATCAGAAAAGCCAGGAGCTGGTGGCTTTCGTAGTTGGAGAGGAGCAGATAAACCAATATCGGCACGGATATGATTCTTATTAAGGTGAGGACATTCGGGAAATTCATACAAATGGGATATACATGATAAGCCATTCCCTGTCAAATCACACGGCGGTTTCACTCCAGAACACGACATATTTCTTCGAACACCTGGTCGGCCGTGATCGCCTTGAGACAGCGGTTATCCACACAGGCTGATCGGCGGTGGTTGAATGCGGATACACATGGGCTGCAGGAGTATCGGGCGTATAGGACCCGGCTGTCGGCTCCCAAGGGTCCGTACAGGTCGGGAGTCTCAGGTCCGAACAGGGCGACGCTTGGTATTCCGACCAGGGTGGAAAAGTGGACCGGTCCGCTGTCGTTTGTGACCAGCACATCTGCGATAGAATACAGGGCCAGAAGTTCCGTAAAAGAGGTAAGGCCGGCGAAATTCAAGCATCGGGATGAGCCCACGGCTTCGCGGATGCCCTCCGCCGCATCGAATTCCGCCGCGGTTCCGGTGATGACGACCACCCGTTCGGGAGAGGCCAACAGCCGCCCGGCCAAGGCGATATAGTTTTCCGGCGGCCACCGCCGCAAAGGGATCAGGTCGCTGGCATTGGGATTCAACAGGATGATGCTCGCGCCTTGCGTATCGGCCGGGACTGCCTTTTGCAGCATTTCCCGCATGCGTTCTCTGTCCGCCGCCGGGACGTCGTAGGAAGGGACGGTTATTTCGCTGGTTTCGAGTGACCGCTTGGTATGCGGGCGCTCCTCCTGCCGTTCGGTGCAGGCGAAAACCAGATTGAGCAGATTATGGACCATATGGATGTGGGGATTATAAGCCACTCGGTGGGTGAGCAGTTCGCCCCGGTAGAGGCCTTCGTGGTGGAAACGATAGTAGCCGACTCGCGTTCTCGCACCGCTCAAATAGGCCAGAATCGCAGAGAATCGTGCGAACAACTCCAGGTCGAAGACCGTGTCTATCCGGAGTTTCCGGAGCTTGAGCACGGTTTTGAGGGTCGAGGCCAGAAATCCCGGCGCATGTTCCCCGGCGATTGTGACGACGTTTTCCGGAGGGATGATGTTCAAAATGTCGATGGCGTGTCTATTCTGGCGAAAGGTGAGGAAATACAGCTCGGCTTGGGGATACAGGGACCGGGCCTTTTGGATCATAGGATAGGCGAGGACCATGCTTCCCATCTCCGACATTTCCAAAAATAGAATCTTACGGGGCACCATGGGAGCACCGGTTCGGCGGAACCGCCGTCCTGCCGAATGAAGCCAGGAGAAGAGCAGGCAGAGAGGAACGCCGAACCATCTGTCCACGGCACGCATGAAAGATATATGCATGAGAATTGCGTCTCACGATCCGTATGGATAGAGCGTAGTGTACAATAAAACCACTGCCGTTAAAAGTCCCTCACGCTTCCCCTCCTTATCAGGCAAATAGGAAAACCGTAGCCGGTATGGTGGCTTGCAAATTTCAAGGTCAGAACGTATAGTTGAGACGTTGCCATGACCGGAAAAGACAGCCCAACCCCCATGATGGAACAGTATCTGCGCATCAAGCGCCAGCATGCGGATGCCCTGCTCTTCTTCCGCTTGGGTGATTTCTACGAAATGTTTTACGAGGATGCCAAACGAGCCGCACCGGTCCTGGAGATCGCCCTGACCTCCCGCCAGAAGGTCCCGATGTGTGGGGTCCCCTATCATGCGGCCGAGGCTTATCTGGCAAAACTGCTCAAGCAGGGATTCAAGGTGGCGGTTTGTGAGCAGGTGGAAGATCCGTCCCTTACCAAAGGGGTGGTGAAGCGGGAAGTGGTCAAGGTCCTGACCCCTGGGACCGCTGTGGAACTGGATCCGTCCGATGACCGGGACGCGACATTTCTGGCGAGCGTGATGCTGGAAGCCGGCGGCTGGGGCCTGGCCGTCGTGGATCTCGCCGCCGGGCGTATTTTGACCTCCCAGAGCGAGGCCCCCAAGCCTGAGAGATTGGCCGATGAGCTGTTTAAATTTGCGCCCCGGGAAATCACCTATCCGGAAAGCCAACGGGAGTCGGTACAAGAGATTCTCCTCCAAAACGGATTGCCGGGTGTGATTCAGAGTCCCCAGGAGGATTGGATTTTTGACCTGAGCCAGGCCAAAAATCTGTTGCAGGAATACTTCCAGGTGAAATCCCTGGCCGGCTTCGACCTGACCGACCGACCGCTGGCCGTTTCCGCCGCCGGTGCGCTGCTTTTCTATCTGAAGGCTCTGCGTAAAGACGCGCTCGATGTGATTCAAAATATTTCTTTCCAGCACCCGGCACAGAACATGATCCTGGATTCCATCACCATTAAAAATTTGGAGCTGATTAAAAATCTCAGAGACGGGCGGCGCCCGGGTTCCATTCTGGACATGCTGGACTTCACCGCCAATCCCATGGGCGGACGCCTGCTCAAGGAATGGCTCCTGCAGCCGCTACTGAACCCGGATGAAATCCTTATGCGCCAAGAAGCCGTGTCGGAGCTGAGGGAAGCCACCATCGAGCGGCACGAGATTCTTGCGGCCCTCAAAGAGATCCAGGATCTGGAACGCCTGACCGGTAAGATATCGCTCTCGGTCGCGAATCCCCGGGATGTCGTGTCGCTGAAACGGTCGCTCCTGGGGTTGCCGCGTCTCCGCGCGCTGTTGCAAACCTTCGATGCTCCCCTGATTGAAGACATACATGCCGGCTGGGATAGTGCCCCGGACATCGCCGAACTGATCGGCACGGCTATTCTGGACGAGCCCGCTCCCCTCATCGCGGAAGGCGGTATCATAAGAGAGGGCTATAACGCCGAACTGGATGATTTGAAGCGCATCAGCCGCTCCGGCAAGGAATTCGTTGCCGGAATGGAGAAAAAAGAAAAGGCCAGAACCGGCATCTCATCCTTGAAAATCAAGTACAACAAGGTGTTTGGATATTACATCGATGTGACCCGGCCCAACCTGCACTTGGTTCCGGAAGACTATATTCGCAAACAGACTCTGGTAAATTCGGAACGTTTTATCACCCAGGAGCTCAAGGAGTATGAAGAAAAGATTCTTCATGCCGAGGAACGGATCGGCCTGCTGGAGCGCATGCTGTTCCTGGAGATCCGTGCCGAGATTGCCGCTGACACCGCCCGGCTGCAGGGCATCGCCGGCCGCACCGCGCTGTTGGACGTGCTGGCCGCCCTGGCCGAACTTGCCGTGCAGCGTCAATACGTGCGTCCAGTGGTGCATGAAGGTGATCTGGTTCGAATCATGGGCGGCCGCCATCCGGTCATCGAGGTGACCCAAGATGAGCCTTTTATCCCCAATGGCACCTATATGGATCGAC
>Ga0180437_10000790_pt1 | contig 57746 bp, 49 predicted proteins | sample SS_ome_4_FD_132410 | JGI IMG/M metagenome (GOLD analysis project Ga0180437, IMG submission 132410) | Hypersaline lake sediment archaeal communities from the Salton Sea, California, USA - SS_3_D_1 metaG | ecosystem: Environmental > Aquatic > Non-marine Saline and Alkaline > Hypersaline >...
CAACAGTCAACGCGAACACGATGCCGAGTGATATGATGACTATCATTTGGTCTGTCCTCTGGTCTGTCAGTGGTATGGCGGTACCCCTAGAGGTATCGCCCATCTTTTCATCCTCTCTCAGACAGGAAGATGCCTTTTCTTCCTTATCTCACGCTATCAAATCCATGAACGATAATCGTTCAGGTGAACTTGACATTGAGAGAGGCTTGATTACTATAATATAAGATGTTCCCAATTTCGCTATTTAATCGACTCTAGTGATTTTTCACACTGCTCGTAACTAAATCGTTTCTTCTGTTTTAGAACTATGCAGATGCACAAAATGTCGAGGTTAGGAGTCTGCACCATTTTCCGGTTCTTTCGAAAAATCGTTAGTCGCCATTTGGAACAGTCCTTCAGCTTCTTTTTTATAATAAGCATATGTTCATTAATGTTGCAAATTCTTTTTACATTCTTTCTTTTTTTCGACAATGATTCGATGGGTAAAATCCATAGTTGTGCCGTAGAACAGCGAAAATCTAAGGAATACTGGAGATTCCAATAATACATTCGGAGCAGTTTCATTTGATGTGGATTCGCACCTGCTATATACAATAAGAAACTGACGATAAATCGAAAGCCCGAATATGCATTCTAATGTGGAATGAATTACCAGTCCCGAGAACTGATACCTGATGATGGGTTCGTGAACACTATTCATTCCAAGATCGTGGTCTGAATATTTACTCCAACAAAAAACAGTATTAGGGATTTGGCGCGAAATGACCATTAACACAGTCTAACTCATTTGATCATTCTAACGAGATTTGAACACCAACAACCTTCTAGTGCTCGCGACGCTTAATTTCATCCTGTATTTCTTTCAGCTCATGTAGTGCATCCATTGGAGTCGTTCTATCTATGTCAATATGTCTTATTCTCTCCACAATTGGGTCATCAATGACCAAAGCCTCAAGGCTAGCCTGCTCTGTTTCGTCAAAACCCGTTTCTGACATGTCTACTGCGGTAACATTTTCCTTCTCTAGTCTTACTAGGAGCTCCTTTGCTCGTTTCACTACCTGCTCAGGCACACCCGCAAGAGCTGCCACATGGACTCCATAGCTTCTATCAGTCCCACCATCTACTATTCTGTGAAGGAAGATTATGGTATCGCCAGATTCCTTTGCCAGCGTGTGGACATTCTTTACGCCATGGTATAGCTTGGTCATATCCGTGAGTTGATGAAAGTGCGTGGCGAAGAGCGTACGCGTCTTCATCTGCACAATCCTTTCTGCCACTGCCCATGCAAGAGCCATGCCATCGAATGTTGAGGTTCCTCTTCCAATCTCATCAAGAATGACCAAACTCCTCTCAGTGGCGTTGTTCAGGATATTGGCAGTTTCCACCATCTCGACCATGAATGTGCTCTGTCTTGCTGTGAGGTCATCAAACGCTCCTACCCTTGTGAAGATCCTATCGACAAGACCAATCTCAGCACTCTTGGCTGGTACAAAGGAACCCATCTGTGCCAGTAGGACAATGATGGCACACTGACGCATGTACGTGCTCTTTCCAGCCATATTTGGTCCTGTTACAATCATCAGAGTGGTCCCTCCATCACCAATCTCGATGCTATTGGGAACAAACTCATTGGGGCCAAGAATGACTTCAAGGGCGGCATGCCTTCCATCAATGATTTTAATTCGAGTACTGTCTGTTAACTTTGGTCGGCAGTATCGTCTGGTGACTGCAACATCCGCCAAGGAACCTAGTACATCAGCTACAGCAACTGACTCAGAGTCTTGGCGAAGGACAAGAGTGACATCTCGAACCTCGTTGCGAAGACCTTCATAGATATCATATTCGACCTTGTTTATTCGTTCCTCACCTGCTAGAACTGTCGACTCCTTTTCCTTCAACTCAGGAGTTATGAATCTCTCAGCGTTTGCGAGTGTCTGTTTTCTCTCATAATTTTGAGGCACTTGAGAGAGGTTGGACTTCGTAACTTCTATGTAGTATCCAAAGACCTTATTGAAGCCGACCTTGAGACTCTTGATACCAGTTCTTCTGCGTTCTGATGCTTGAAGGGAAGCTATCCACTTTTTGTCTGATGCAATCGTTTCCTTTAGTTGATCTAGTTCCTTACTGAAACCTTTGAGTATCATTCCTCCATCTCGCACCGAAACTGGTGGATCATCAACAATGGCTTCTTTCAGCTTCTTGTGTAGATTCATCAAAGGATCAATAGACTCAGCGGAGGTTCTTAGTAGATCGCTCTTGCATTCGAAGAGTGATTTTTTGATCTTTGGTAACTTTGCCAAGGCATTCCTCAACGCAAGGAGGTCTCTCGCATTGGCTGCGCCAAACACTATCCTGCTAGTCACTCTCTCAAGGTCTCCCAGGTCTCTAAGAGAACCTGAAATCTCCTTTCTAACGAGTGCATCCCGTGCCAGCTCCTCGATTGCATCTTGACGCTTTCCTATCTCTTGTAGGTTTCTGAGGGGTCTCAACATCCATTGTTTCAGCATCCGCTTGCCCATTGGAGTCACAGTTCTCGATAGGACTGAGAGGAGGGTACCACGAAAACTCCCATCCCTAGCGTTTCTAACAAGTTCCAGATTTCGCTGAGTTGTTGTATCAACAACCATGTGAGTTTCTACACTATAGCTACGAATTCCAGAAACCGTTACAACTCCAGTCTTGTGAACTTCAATCAGGTAGGCAAGAATCGCACCAGCAGCCCCTAGGGCAACACGATTCTCCGTCAGTCCATAGCCATCAAGTGTGGTCACTCCGAACTGCTCCTTGATGCGTTCTTCTGCTGTTCGTGCAGAATAGTCTGTGTCACTACGGAGTGTGACTCGGATTCCCATTTCCTCAAGACTTGTCCGAAGTTTCGACTTCTTGGTTGAGTCAGGTATGAGTACCTCAGCTGGTGAGAATTTTCCTATCTCGTTCAGTGTGGTTTCGCTCTCTAAGGTTGCTTTGAATTGAGTGGCTAGGAATTCTCCTGTAGACACATCGACCGCCGCTATCCCTATCAGGTCTTCATGTTGAACAAGGGCGACAAGATAGTTATTGGTCGTGTCATCCAACATGGTGCTCTCAAGCACTGTTCCTGGAGTGATGACACGGACAACATCTCGCTTTACCAGACCCTTTGCCTGAGACGCCTCCTCTACTTGTCTAGCTATGGCGACAGTATGTCCTGCCTGTAGGAGTTTGGCGATATATCCATCAACGGAGTGATTCGGTACTCCACACATTGGCCACTTTTCAACACCCTCCCCTCTGGCAGTGAGGACAATGTCCAAAATTCTACTCGCAATCTTTGCATCCTCATTGAACATCTCATGGAAGTCGCCTAGCTGATACATCAGGATACAATCTGGATATTGTCTCTTCAGATGAAGATATTGCCTCTGCATCGGTGTATGTTTACTCACTCTTACTCCCTGCTCTTCATATCTGCGACTGTGTCTCTAATAATGCCATCGACAAAATGGTTTCAGTAGCCATTTCAGTAGCCAAGTTCTCTGCTTTCAAGAAGGCTTTAAACAGACTATATAATTATTCATTAAAAGCAACTTTGGATGGTAGATCTTGACAGGAGTTTATGATGTTGCGGTAGTGGGTGCAGGTCCAGCTGGCTCCACCGTAGCCAAGGTTTCTGTGAAGCATGGATTCAGTACAGTCGTTTTTGAGAGACGAACCACAGTTGGCATTCCTGTTCAGTGTGGTGAACTACTACCGACGCCCTCAGAGGCTCATAACTTGTTCCCAAAGTCTAAGAGAATGCCTCGAGAAGTTCATGTGCCTACAAAGTTCGTCACAAATAGGACTAGGACAATTCGATTGATCTCTCCCAATGGTGCTTCCTATGATTTCTCCTTTGAAGCGAATATCATTGATAGGACAGGGTTCGACCAGTATCTAACCCACCTAGCAATGGACGCAGGCGCTGATTTTCACCTTCAATCTTTTGTTAAGACGCGAACTCGCAATAATGAACTTGTAATAAAATCCAATCAATCCACTAAAAAAACAAGGGCAAGGATTGTTGTTGGAGCTGATGGCTCCCGTTCTATTGTTGGTAGGTCTCTTGGACCTCAGTTTATGAATTCAGAGAGTGATCTCAGTCCTTCTCTTCAATATGTGATGAGTGGTGTTGATACAGATACTTCTGTAGTGGAGATGTACTTTGGAGGAAAGATTGCTCCTGGGGGATATGCCTGGTGTATCCCAAAAGGTGATGGAGTTGCCAATATCGGCTTCGGAATGAGACGAAACATGGTTCATGATGAGAAACCTCTTCGGTCATACCTCAATCATTTCGCATTCAAGACTCTTGCATCTTCATTAAAGAACGCTAAGATCGAGAGTAGAGTAGGTGCTATCATTCCGGTGGGTGGACCACTCAAGAGGACTTGGACAAACAATGTTTTGTTGGTTGGAGATGCAGCAGGTCATGTTATGGCATCCAATGGTGGTGGACTTCCAACAGCCCTCTGTGGTGGCAAGATCGCTGGACATACCATTGTAAACCATTTGAAGATGGACACTCCTCTATCTGAATACGAAAAACAATGGAAGTTTGAATTTGGCTACGAGCTCGATACAGCCTTTAGAGTCCTTAAGGTAGCTGATTCTGTCATGCCCTCGGATATGACAACAGACATTTGCATGCGACTTGCAGGTGTAAGGTTCCTCGAACCCCTGATACGATGTCGATTACCCCTATCAGTTGATCTTGCGTCTAAAACGCTTGTGAGAATATTGAATCAAGTTATTTGATCAGTAAAGCCGTTGCATGGCGAAGTCTGCAAGAAGAAGCAATAATTCTTCATTAGCAAAATCAAATCCTCGAATGGATTTCTTAGCTTCAAGCATGAAGCTATTGGCAATCCTGTTTGAGTAATCTACGGATTTGAATTCATTTATCCTATTTAACGTGTATTCTACATCTCCTTCATTGAGCTTCTTGACCAGCTCCTCCTTTTGTTTCTTGGAGCAACTCTCAAGTGCATGTGCAAGGACAAAATTGCTCCGGTACCCTCGTAGATCGGATTGAACTGATTTACCAGTTCTATTTTGTGTTGCTACAATGTCGAGTATGTCATCACGAATTTGAAAAGAAAAACCAAGCATTTCTGCGTACTGTATCAAGGCTTCTAGCTGGGCATCATTAGCTTTTCCCAACATAGCTCCAACCTTGGCTGCGGAAATCATGAATGAGACTGTCTTCATTCTTATGATATCTAGTGCTGATTCTGTTGTATAGGATTGGATTTTGTTCCGGCTCATCAGAAGATCTGCAGCTTCTCCCTCACACATCTTGATGCCTCCAGCTGCAACATATGTGAGCAATTCGGGAGTCGACCTCTCTCCTATTAGCCTGATTGCAAGTGCCACTAATAGGTCTCCGGCAATTATTGCCATCTTCCTACCATATTTCTGGTGAGTAGTTTCAACACCTCGACGCATTGTGTCCTCATCCACTACATCATCATGGATTAAACTGGCTGTCTGCACAAACTCTGTGGCTAGAGCAAATGGAAGTGCATCCACGACGGTTCCACCGACAGCTTCGCAACATAGTATCAACAAGAGAGATCTAAGGCGTTTGCCGCCAGCAAGGATTAGGTGTCGAGTCGTTTCATACAGCAGAGCTGGTTCTCCGTCCTCATCCAGAAGACATCGCTTGATTTCTTCATTGATGAGATTAATCCGGGTCCTTATCTTTTCATTCTCGAGCAGGTTGGCTGTATGCATAAGTTTCGATGCTTCTTCATCTGTTTGTGGTTCAGAACCAGCATGAACAAAGGGTCGCTCCGACATTAGATGATACACCTAGCATTTTGCTTCAAATCGTAAGCACCTTAAAGCAATTGCCTTTCATCCTGAAGAATTTATGACAAAGACAAGCCTTTTCTTCATGCAAAAATATCAAGGCTCAATCTGGTGCTGACCATGAATACTAGCGATGAAATATCACTCGAAAAACCCTCAAGGCTTCGAGTCTGGCTAGCAGAGATGAGAGCTCCATTTCTAACAGCCGCCATTGTCCCTGTCATTCTTGGTACATGTGTAGCTTGGGCTTCGACTGGAATATTCCTTCTTGATGTATTCATCCTGACACTCATCGCTGGTATATCAGTACATATTGGAGCCAATATTTCCAATGACTATTATGACCATGTAAGTGGTACTGACGACATCAATATTGAATTCGTAAGACCTTTTACTGGCGGTAGCCGAATGATCCAACGTGGTTGGATGACTCCCCGTGAGGTCTTTATTGAGGCTATGGTATTTTTTGTTCTTGGTGGCGGGATTGGTATCTATCTTGCGTATACGCGAGGCATTGAGGTCTTGATACTCGGGATCATTGGAATCGGTTCTGGATTTTTCTACACTGCTCCTCCCTTCCGGCTTGTCAGTAGGGGATATGGCGAGGTGTTCATTGGTTTGAACTTTGGGGTTCTTATGACTCTTGGGGCATATTTTGTACAGACTCAAGTACTAGCATGGGAGGCTGTGTATCCCTCACTCCCCATAGCTATTCTCATCACAGCTGTGTTGTACATCAATGAGTTTCCTGACCATGACGCAGATCGTGATGCAGGGAAAAGGACCATCGTCGTTCGTCTTGGTCGCCAGCGTGCAGCGAAAGGCTATGTCATACTAATGGGGTCTGTCTATCTCTCAATTCTCATTCCTATCGCACTCAGTCTTACTAACTGGTATACCATTCTTGGACTAGCAACACTGCCCGCAGCGTTTATGGGATCTCGATATGCACTCACACACTATGACCAATCTCTTCAGCTAATCCCAGCATACGCATCCACAGTCTTCAATCATTTATTTACAGGTCTCTTCCTATCTCTCTCATATCTATTGATAGGATTGGTCAGACCATCAATGTGCATTCTGATTTGGGGAATAGCATGTCTAATTATCTCATCATTGTTCTATGTTGTGACTGAGAGGAAAGCAAAGGCTGCAGGACAGCTCACTCAGTAGTCATCTGACTGGATTCTTCCACTTGTAGAACCTAGTGCCTTTCCAATAAGAGAGGGTCTTCGGTATTACTCGAATGGCAATCCTTGAGCCATGTGGATATCCGGTTCCTAGAAAATCGATGTATTTCTCCATGTACTTTAGCATCAGTTCTTCTGGAGCAAGCTCCATTTCAATAAGGAACGCTTTCCCTTGTATCATCACTCCAGAATTTCCAGCTGGAGAAACAGGGTCTCTCTTGTCAATTGTCACACTGACATTTCTATTCCGTCTGATGTTCAAGACCTTCTTGCTCTCCTTTGATGTCACTAGATAGATTGTTTTTGAACTCTCATCCCAGAGATAGAACATGGCTGTGACATGTGGTTCGCATCTTGGTTCTGCTGTACCTAGATATGCGAAGAATCCTTCTCGTAGGATTTTGAGCGCCGCCTTTGGTATTTCTACTAATCTCTTTGTATGGCTTTTTTGAGGGAGTGTCAGTGTCATGATATCACGCTCTCAATGCTGTTGGACGTGCTTCACGCCAATAGGTGATTTTCTCAGGCTCTAAGCGTACTATTAGTCTGGAGAGGAATGGTTTATTCTGCCATGCTGGTGGCAACTCACGGGATTGTTCATCATAGAACTTCATATACTGTGGATATTTCCTCCCAAATAGATACCTGACTCTTAAGAGCCAGAGTCCGTAAAGGAACAGCCTAAATATACCGAGGAGATTAATCTCTCCAAGAATCATCCCCTTTCCTCGCAGGAGTACAGCCCTGTTCTTCATAGGATTCTTGCTATCACGCAGATCTACTAGCACAGCTATCTTGGAATTCTTTTTGATTATACGATATTTTGCGGAGGCTACTGAGATTGCGAAGTATAGGTATTTTCCATCGTAAACAAAAATGACTGGTGTCACATGAGGTTGGTTCTTGGAGCAAGCGGTGACATATGCAAAACGTTCGTTATGGAGAATACTCTCAACATCCGGTGGAAACCATGGGACTGTTTCCATTGCCATGAGGCTTAAGGTTGATAGACCTATGATTCCCGCGAGAAAAACCAGAAGTCCTAGTAGAAAAAATGATGAACCTAGAGCAAGGGGTAGTAGAAGTATAGCGGATATCCCCCAATATAGGTTAATCACATCAAGGTACTTGAGGGTCCTCACCTCGGAATATGCTGTGTATACCAATCCCAATCGTCTTCTAGCAGCTAAGCTCAATGATATTGACCTCCAAGCAGTAAGCACAGCTGTGACGAGAGATAGTCCCATTCGATAGCTGATGTCCCATGCTAGAACCAGAATCAATATTGTGAGTAATGGATTGCCAAACCCAGTACCAAGGAAGTATTGAAGGTATGCGGGGTCAAAGAAAAGGTAGGCAACAACTGCTCCAAAACATGTCAAACCTCCGATTAGCTCATACCTTCGTTTAAGCAGCAAACGTGTCTTGTAATCCCGCAGCACTTTGCGTTCTGACCTGTTAGTGGGGTTTCTGAGTCTTCGAAGCCATGGCACGACATAAAGACAACCTGCTGACCAGACCACAGTATATAGAATTGCAAGCGATCCAAAAACAGCAGCCTCAGCTGCCATCTGGAAATATATGAAGGCAAGAACACCAATGGTTTCAACAAGTAGCAACTGAGCAACAACTGCGTATGTTGATGGCAACCATTTGAATGGAGGAATGCGGTCTACAATCTCTTCGTATATCCACTTGCGTTGGACACCATTTCGGACTGTCAATCCCGCATTCATTGCTAAAGGGAGCTACTCATCATTTATTTGCCTGTCGAAGTGGTATCCTTCAACCATATAGTTCATCTAGTCCATCCCATGTCAATCCTAGCGCTTGGGCAACAAGAACTGCTAGATCTTTCACGGGTTTATTCGAACCAGCTTGTGGTAGTTGATCAGCCATGAAGTCGACACATGATGGACAACCAGATGCCACAACGTCTGCATTTGTCGCTTCAATGTCCTCAACCTTGAGTCTATTGATCTGGACAGCAAAGTCAGCATCAATTGCTCTCAGTACACCCCCAGAACCGCAACAATAGCAGTTGTTCTTGTTATGCGGTAGTTCTTCGAAGGTGACACCAGGGAGATATTCGATTACTTTTCTAGGCTCTTCAAAGAATCCAGAATTGCGACCTGCATCACATCCATCATGATACGTTACTGTGATATCAAGAGGAGTATCAAGCCCGGTCAACTTTCCGCTGTCAAGAAGGTCTGCTAGATATTGGTATCCATAGACAATCTCGAATCCGTGATCAATATCCAAGAACTCATGATACTCATGAGCCCACATCTTGTAACAGCCAGGACAGTTGGTGACAATTCGTTCGACACCAAGCTCTCTGTACTTCTGGATGTTGTGCTCAGCAAGCACCCTCGCGCCTTCAAAGTCTCCAGACATAATCAAAGGAGCACCACAGCAGTATTCCTCCTCACCAAGAACAGTATATTCTTCCCCAATCTTGTCCATTATCAGTGTGGATGCAATAGTCGCTTGAATGGAAATCCCTCTGAATGATGATGCGCATCCAAAGAAGAAAGCAGTCTTTGCTGGAGTTCCTTGTTTGTCCAGCAGCTCGTCCTCATTGGGAGTCCAGTATGACCACCCCTCAATTCTGTCCATCTGTGCCTGTCCTTGAATGTTGAAAGTCTTCAGAACTGTGTCTCTGGTCATCTGAAGTTGCTCTGGCCACATGTTTCGTTTCTTGAATTCCGAGCGCATGACCTGGTAGATCTTCACAAAGGGGATATCTACCTGGCAGATTTCTTCACATCCACCACAAAGAGTACATCCAAAGATTGCATCCCTCAGACCTTCGAGTCCTTCCGAAGGCCTGATGCGACCTTGCATCAGAGCTCTGGTCAAGAGCATCTTCCCCTTACCAGAGTAGCTATCACGACGTTTCACTTTGTAGGTAGGACATGCCCCATGACCTACTTGGCAAAAACTACATTGAGCGCAAGTAAAAGCATAGTTTTGGAGGTCATAATCAGTCAATGTTGGAAATTCCATTCTTGCAGGTCTCCGCGAGTGAATGACTCAACAGGTGCGTTGCAACACACCTTAAAATCTTTCCAGTTGAACAGAGAATTACGAAATACAACTGCAACTTGTATTTTACAGCATGAACTGAATATACCCGGTCGCACGCTAGGTTTTTATCTTACAACTTTCCAAGCCACAAACTGTGAGCGGCTCTATTCATGAGCTGGAGAGTGGACTCATGGCCCTAAAGCCAAAACCAAAAGAGAAACTTAAGGAGATTTTTGGAGACCGCCTAATAACAGAGAAACATGAACTGATTTTGTTTGGTCAGGATGTTGGTTCCCTTCCAAAGCAGGTTGGATGGCTCATGAACACCAAACCGGACGCCATTGTGCAACCCACTACTCCAGAAGAGATTCAAGCACTCTATGCTGTAGCTCGAGAACACAAGGTACCTCTAGTGCCTCGTGCCGCAGGAACCTCTGGATATGGTGGTGCTATACCCAGAAAAGGTGGCATCGTTGTTGATATGCGTCGCATGGACAAGATTCTCGAGGTAGATTCTGAGAATCTGGAGGTTACAGTTGAACCTGGTATATCCTGGGCAAACCTACAGTTTTCATTGAACCGGCAGGGACTGGACACTAGGTGTTATCCTTCTTCTGGTCTTTCTGCCACCGTAGGAGGCTGGGTTGCTCAAGGCGGCGATGGCATTGGGTCTCTGAAGTATGGTAACATCAATAAGAATGTCATCAAACTCGAAGTCGTGCTTCCAAGTGGGAAGCTCGTCAAGACAAAGGACCTTGATCTCTTCTGCGACACGGAGGGAATCCTTGGAATCATCACAAAGGTGACCTTGAAAATCAAACCACTCACGCCAATGAAGGTGATAGTTTCAAGCTTTGAAGAGAACTACCAGATGGTCCTCGCAATTGAGAAGATACTCGAGGATGGACCACTCCCATTCACAATCAAGTTTGAGGAATCAAAGTACACTGACCTGAAGAAGGCAATCTGGGAGGGTGAGAAACCATTTCCAATTCCAGCCCATCACGGTTCATTGATGGTGGTCTATGAGGGTGACGAGGAGGAGATTGAGGAGGGCATCAGGGTAGTCAAGGAAGTCACTGAGATGTATCGCGGAGTCGTTTATGGTGACGATGTTGCTGAGCATGAGTGGCATGAACGTTACTATCCTATGAAGATTAAGAAGAAGGGGCCGACGCTTGTGGTTGGTCAAGCCTTTGCTCCACTGGAGAACCTTGCCGCAATCCTTGATGACTTCCAATTCGAGCAGGCATCAGCTAAGGCGGGAATCGATGGTTATGTGAATTCAAAGAGTGCAGTCACTATGATGGGCTACTTCCTCGAGGATGAGAGAAGAATGTTCTACATGTTCTCGTGGGCTCAGAGCTTTGTCATCTTCAAGATCGCTCAAAGACATGGTGGACATGTGCACTCAACAGGTATCTGGTTCGCCAATTATAGCTCGCAGTACTTTGGGAAGCAGAGACTCGCGCGCATTAGGTCTGCGAAACTTCAATGGGACAAGAAGGAGATTTCCAACCCAGGGAAAGTATTCGCCTACTGGTTGCCATTCATTCTCAAGATTGGGAAATACTTCCTATGGATATTCTATGACCTATTCAGGAATGGCTTTGGTCGCATTGCACCAATTCTCTTGAAGTGGTTGCAGAATGTACCACCGCTGAAATGGGTACTAAGATGGGGTCGAGCACATAGTCCATGGCCAATGCAGTATGGTATTGGGTGTTGCATGGTGGACGGTGCTGCAGGAATTGCACCTCGTTGGGACTTTGAGAGGTTTGGAATGCTACCGCTATTTGGTCCAAGGCAGACCGATGTGCTTTGGATCTCGGGTTCCCTTACAAAGAAGATGGCTCCACGACTCAGACGTATCTATGAACAGATGCCTGAGCCCAAGTTTGTCATAGCATTTGGACAGTGTGTTGCTTCAGGAGGTTTGTTCTGGGAAGGGTACAGCTTGATGACTCCACCTGACAAAGTTGTACCGGTTGATGTGTATCTCCCAGGTTGTCCACCCAAGCCCTCGGACTTTATTCGAGCACACATAATCCTGCAGAACAAGATTCGTGCAGGTACAACCCACTGGCAGAGGAAATACGAGAACCAAGACGCTATGGGGATGATGCAATAGTGTACATCAGACAAGATAGTGATCCATACTGTATGCTATTTCTAGGGCTTGTCATTCTCACAGCATTCATCTTCAACTTCGTCTACCTAGGATTTCTGATTCCCACAGCCTCCCTAGTTATTGCAGGGTCATTCACACTAATCGGAGGACTGTCCATTGTGTTGGTCTTTTTCCTGATTGGATACTTCAGGCCTGAGAAGGGAAAGGGAAAGAACTTGATGATGGCCCTGTCTGTAACTGTTGGTTTCTTCTTTGTAGTGTTTGTTGATCAATTCGTACTAGCTGTTCCCTCAGCAGGAAGCACCCTCTATCTTTCATTTTGGGGTCTTGGGGGTTCTATTCTTACTGCAGCTGGGTTTGCGATGATGCACAATCAAGAGGAGAGCTACTCACCTGGCATCCTGGACACGAGCAAGCTACACTATGGCCCTGAACCCGAACCTGAGCCTGAAGCCGAGCCGAAAGAAAAGGTTCTTGCTGAGGGTGAGGAGGCACAACCACCCACCACTGAAGGTGCCGAAGCCACTGATAATGTAACTCCAAGTGAAACAGCTTCAGATGCTGAAAACGTGTAGAACTGGTAGACTACTCGTACAACCAATTGAAAGCCGCAAATGCAACTAGGAGTCCAAATGCCATCCATGCAAACAGAATAATTCCCATGATGATATCGTACATTGAAAAGATGAGAAATCCGTGGACTCCGCCCAAGATCCCAGTCAACATTGTGAGTGCAACTCTACTAGATCGTGTATTTGCTGAGACAAATCCAAAGGCAGATGCTGCAAGGAGTATCCCACTGAATATAAGGATCCAATAGAATAGTATACTAACTACCACAATTGGTGTTGTTATGATATACCAGAAGTAGGCTCCTAAGAGAGCCATTCCAATTACGAGAGCCAAGTAATAGAAAAATGTGCCTTCTTCACCACGAGCCAAATAAATCACCTATAATCATGGGATTTTGTAACGAGAAGATGTGCGACAACCCGCACTATTTAACTTCTTTGAGTGACTGGAAAAAACCCGAAGTGTTTTTATCACGGTACTTTACTACCGCGCTAAGTTTCAACGCAGATGCTCGGACATAAACCACAACGATGGTGTACTATGAAAAGCTAACAGACACCATCAGTCGGTTATGTTCTTGCCATCGTTCAGTATGGTTAGCACAGAAGGACCCGTGGGCTCATGAATTCAGAAACCACTTGCAGACTCATTTTGTCGGTATCTTCAATAGCCGCCGTGTTCCGTTCCGTGCTAGCATTGGCAATCTCGTTGAAGAAAAATCAGAGGATGGTCTAAAACATGATGCAGACTGAAAGGTTGTTTATCGAATTCATCCCCGTCCTGATCTGGGCAATACTGGCTGTTGTCCTCGTTGTCGTGATGCTCCTTGCATCCTGGGTCTTACGGCCTCATGTTTTGCAAAACTCTGAGAAGACTTCAACATACGAATGCGGTGAAGAACCGATTGGCCCTGCAAGAATCTCATATCCATACAACTACTTCATCTACACAGTGCTTTTTGTTGTAGTTGATGTTATGGGCGCTTTTCTATGGCTTCTAACCGCATCGAACATACTCTGGATTGATGCAACCAAGTTTACTGTCGTTTGGCAGGTTGTTGTGTTCATTCTCATTATTATGGGGGGTATTGCTTTCGTCATGAAGGTTCTCCCACAAGCTGCTCTTGACGGGAAAGAAACCCTTGAAGTCTACCGTAAGGCAAAGGCTGAGAGAGAGCAACAACAACATGCTACAGGAGGTCATTGAGGATGTTGCAAGAAGTTGATTTCAGCTCCTTTGAGGCATTGGAGTTCCTGCTGATTGCGGGTGCCGTTCTGATTCTGGCATATCTCGCACTAGAACACAAAGAGATCGTCTATTCAGCTTTCTTCTTTGGGTTTATGGCATCCTTCGTTGCGGGCTTCTTCCTTCTCCTCGAGGCTCCTTTCATTGCTGGTATGCAGATTGCGGTGTACACAGGAGGAATCAGTGCACTGATCATTTTTGCCAGCTTGTTGCTGCCCCGGGCTCAGGACTCTTCGCTTGAGAAATTCGCTACGCCTGAGAAACGCCGTTTTGGACTACTCATGGCTGCCCTTGTTGTAGTACTCTCTGGCGTGCTCGCCTTCATTTTCCCATGGGCTGAATCATTCAATGAATCTTTCATAGAAATCTCAAATGACCTGAATGAACTAGCTATCTGGCTGTGGGCTGACAATGGAATCTTTGTTCAGATGATTGCTCTAATTATGATTACTTCGCTTGTGGGTGCAGTCGCGCTCTTGAAGATGGACAAGGCTGAGCAACTTGCCACAGTCCGAGGAGAGTTCGGTGTGGAGGCTGAGCCCACACTCGATGAACCCGAATCCGAGATGGAAGAAGGTCCACCTATGGAAGAACAGGAGGTCGATGGCTAATGGTTCCTCTATCTTGGTATCTCGTTCTCTCCTTTATGCTGATAGGTCTGGGTGCTTATGGTATGATGGTGAAGAGGAACCTCATTCGAATTCTAATAGGGGCAGAAATCATGGGGAATGGGGTCAATATTGCTCTTGTCGCCATGTCACTCTATAGTCCGGTCTTTACATTTACAGGTCAGGGCTTGATTATCCTGATCATCTCAGTCGCAGCTGCGCATACTGCTTTAGCCCTTGTCCTGATGTTAATGTATAACCGTAGATATGACTCCGTAGACTTGGGAAAACCAATTGAAATGGAGGGGCCATAAGATGTCTACCATTGGAAGAGCTGTAATCAATAAGATCCCTGAAGTGACATCAAGTCCCCTTGGTGACAATAAGATCGAACTTATTGTACCAGTAGACAAGATACGTGATGTTGTCACGATAATTGATGAGGAACTATCTGACGCATTGCCTGAATCTGTCTTTGGAGTCGATCTTGAAAACGACAAATACCAACTCATCTACATCTTCTGGTCACACGCGAACCGCACGCTAGTTCAGCTTCGTGTATCCCTCGAGGGTGAGAAACCTGAAATTGAGAGTGTGTGTGACATATTTCCTGGACTCGAATGGCACGAGCGAGAGGCTCGGGAAATGTTTGGAATTGAGTTCAAGAATCATCCCGATCCGCGACTCTTACTGCTACCTGATGAGCTAGAAGGTGCATATCCACTACGAAAGAGATTCCAGACTGACCAAAGCAGATTGAATGAGACCGGCATCACACCGCCAAAGCCTCGACACAAAGAAGGAGGTGACGACAAGTGAGTCCTGATATTCTTGACGAAGCAATGGAGGTCTGGTTTGGTCCTCAGCATGTTTCTGCTCACGGATGGGCCACTAAACTAACACTCGTGGGGGACTACATCGTTGAGTGTGATCCCAATGCAGGATATTTCCACCGTTCCGCTGAGAAGGTCCTTGAGTTCAAAAACTTCAGACAGGGGTCTCTTGTGCTCGAACGGATGTGCATGCTTGAAGCGTTCCTCGCTGAGTATCCATATGTAGCTGCAGTCGAAAAGATTGCTGAGCTAGAGGTTCCTGAACGTGCGAAGGTCATGAGGACAATCATGATGGAAATGTCAAGACTTCACAGTATCCAGTTTTGGTGGGGTCAGTTCAATGCAGAACTTGGATTCTTCACTATGGCTCTTTGGCCATGGGTAGATCGTGAATACTCGCTCGATGTATTTGAGGAGCTGACAGGTTCACGACATACAGTTTCTTACTCAACTCCTGGTGGCGTCAAATACGACTTTTCTGACAAGTTCATGGAACAACTCAATCGAGCGATTGACCGATTTGAGGACAGATTACAGAAATTCAGAGACATGCAGATGGGGAGTCCAACCTTCAGGGCAAGGACTGAGGGCATCGGTCTATACGATGCAAAGCAGGGCCTCAAATGGGGACTGTCAGGTCCTCCAATCAAGGCCTGTGGTATCCCAATGGACCTTCGAAAAGATGACCCGGACCCGAATCTTGCCTATGACATGGTTGACTGGGAAGTACCTATCACAGAGAATTCTGAGCATCCAGGACAGAGTGATGCGCTCGACAGGATGGAACAGCGATTCAAAGAGGCTGAGGTTGCCTGTCATATTGTTAAACAACTAATCCCTCAGATTCCGGATGGCCCGATAATCGATCCTAAGGCTCGTGCAAAGGCGAACCGTCTTCCAGAAGGAGAAGCATACGCTCGAGTGGAGGGCACACGAGGTATCACATCTCTTTGGTTGAAGACTCAAGACAAAGCTCAGACTGCTTACCGAGCAAAGATACGTGGGCCATGTATAGCATCCTATTATGCGTTGAAGGACCTAGTTCCTGGTTCGAAATTCGCGGACTTCATTGTAATATTTGGTAGCCTAGACCCGTATCCAGGATGGTGGGATCGATGATAGGAGGTGTCATGTTGCAGCTCGACTTCTTTGCATGGCTTTCTGGGATTCCAGTCTGGCTTCAGGATGTTCTTCTCTGGATATGGGGAATACTCAAGGGTATCATTTGGTGGATCTGGGATATCATCGTATGGATTTGGGGTCTTGTGTTTGCACCTGAGAATTTCATGTTCCTATTTCGTGCTGTGCTCTTCCCTGGCTTGATATTTGTAGTCATGGCTCTGATATGGGCTGTTTGGTTCACACGGAAACTCTGGGGTCGTATCCAGGACAGACGTGGTCCCGTACACTTGGGTAAGTATGGAGGTCTCCAGCTATTTGCAGATGCTATCAAGTTGATTGCCAAGGAGAGCATCATACCTGAGAACGCCAAGAGATGGATGTTCAGATTCCTCCCAGGACTCCTCTTAGTCATTGTTCTTCTCCCATTCTGCTTCATTCCATGGGACTTTGAGTATTGGTATATTGCTGACCTTTCTGTGAGTCTTGTACTGGTCTTTGCCTTTCTCACAGCTGTCCCAGTGATCGCACTGCTAGCTGGCTGGGTGAGTGGTTCTAAGTACTCGCTCATTGGAGGTTTCAGGGCTGCAAACAATCAGTTCGCAGCTGAGATACCAATGATTATTTCAACAATAGGTCCTGCTCTGCTTGCAGGGTCTTTGAGCCTGATGGGAATAGCACAGGCGCAACAATCGGTATGGTTTGCTATATTGCTCCCAATCAATCTGGCAACGTTCTTGGTTGCCGCTATCGCATCTGTTGGTATCTTCCCATTCGATGCTCCCGTGGCAGACTCTGAGATCATCTTTGGGTGGAGGACAGAGTTCACTGGCATCTACTTCACACTCACGTACTTCGCTGAGTTTGCTGAGCAGATGTTGTACTCTGCCCTCATCGTTGCCTTATTCTTGGGTGGCCCCACAGGTTTCCCATTCCTTCCAGGTGCTGTGAACTTCATTATCAAATTCATCATCACCTTCTTCTTCTTCGTGCTGGTGAGCTCAAGCTTCCAACGACTAAGGCAGGATCAGATAGTCCACTACTGCTGGAAATATCTGCTACCTCTTGCGCTCTTGAATGTTATACTCGCAATGCTAGCGATAGTCTATCTTCCAGGACTGGCAGCAATGCTACCCTTAGGAGGCGGTTAATAGATGGGTTTCTTTAGTGTACTAGGTGATTGCTACCAGATTCTGAAACATACATTCAGACAGGTCTTCAAGAGACCCTTCACATACTTCTTCCCATTCGAAGACAGAATCTACCCTGAGCGGACTCGGGGCAGACACATCCATGTTCGTCAGAACTGCACAGCATGTGCACAGTGTGTTCGTGCATGTCCAGTTGTTGCAATCAGAATGGACAAGGAGGACAAGAAGTTCGAGAAGGACTGTGCCTTGTACTTCGACTATACTCGCTGTATCTTCTGCGGTCTCTGTGTAGAGGCATGTAGGTTTGACGCGCTCTTCCACACTCCTGTCGTCGACTTGAGTGAGGGGGACCGAGAAGACCTCATCTTTGGACCAGATAAGATGGGGACACTCGATCGCGATCCGTTAGAGTGGCGTGGAAGGAGGTTCCGCTAGATGCAGCTCACATCCCTTCCCTTTGCCGCACTCTCGTTGGCGGTCCTCTTCTTTGGAGGTCTCTTGATATATGTGTTCAAGGGTAGCTTTGAGAAGACTGCCGGCAAGGTTGCTGTTGCATTCTCAGGAGTCGCATCCCTCCTAATGGTGTATCCCTTCTACCTAGTTGCGACAGGAGCTCTGTCAGAGTATACGGAGTTTGCCACATGGTCAGGACTTCTTGAGCAGTTTGGTCTCAGGCTTGATGGCATTGCCTTTCCAATCACGTTTGCAGTTGTCGTGCTTGGATTTCTCTCGGTTGTCTATGCTGTTGGTTATACAGAACACAGCGAAAACAGAGCTACCTTCTTCGCCAACCAGCTCTTCTTCCTGATGGGCATGCAGTGGGTGACACTGGCAACGAATTTGATCGAATTCTTCATTGCGTGGGAACTAATGTTAGTCCCAGCCTATTTCCTCATTCTGTTCTGGGGCTTGCCTGAGACTCGAAAACGGACAGCTTTGAAATTCTGGCTTTACACGCAATCCGGTGCGGTCTGTATCCTGGTTGGCTTTGGTATCCTCTACTCACTCACAGGTTTCTTCGACTTGGCATCATTGCAGGGCAGTGTCAGTGTTCTTGATCTAGGTGAAACGCTACCTGGATTAGGAATAGACATTAGCACTGTTCTGAAGGTTGTATTCATCCTTCTCGGAGCAGGATTCCTGGTTAAGATGGCAGTGTTCCCCATCCACTGGTGGCTCCCACCTGTTCATGCTGAGGCACCCACTCCAATCTCAGTTCTTCTTTCAGGTGCCATGATTGAAACTGGTGCCTACGCCTTGATGCGGTTTGGTAGCATCACACTCTGGGATGCAGCCTACGCTCTGTCATTCTTTGTTGCTACATTGGGTGTCATCACCATGTTCTACGGTGGATTCATGGCCTTGGCGCAGATCGACATCAAGAGACTCTTGGCATACTCGTCGGTTTCACAGATGGGCTATGTTCTCTTTGCCCTTGGTACATACTCACCCATGGGCTTCGAGGGAGGTATGTTCCATCTCATCAACCATGCCTTCTCCAAAGGCCTGCTGTTCATGACAGCAGGTGCAGTCATACATCAGACAGGGCTTCGTGATATCACGAAAATGGGTGGTCTCTCGAACAAGATGCCAATCACTGCATTTGCTGCTGCAATAGGCATGATGAGCATTGCTGGAAGCCCTCCGCTCTCAGGCTTTGCTAGTGAGTGGATGATGTTCCTTGGTGGATTCCAGAGGGCTGTCTGGCCAGGTTCAAACCTACTCTTCCTCGTTCTGACAATATTTGCAGTTTCAAGTACAATTCTCAGTGCAGGGTATATGCTGCGATTCTTCTGGAAGGTCTTCCTCGGCTCTCACCCAGCTGAGCTGGAAGACGTGAAAGAGAGTTCCAATTCTATGACCATCCCAATGATCATACTTGGAATTCTCATAGTGATTTTTGGAATATTCCCAGGACTGGCACTGGATGTCATTGTCCCGGCGATAACAAACCTAGTACCATGGGACCAGCTCGGTCTGCTCCCACTCCCATGAGGTGACACAGATGCTATTCGGACTACCTTACTACCTAATCCTCGTCATTCCCCTGGGTGGCGCACTATTAATTCCACTAGTTGGAAGGTTTAGTGAGAAAGCAAGAGACTGGACACCAGCATTCTTCATGGGTATTGCAATGGTGCTATGTTGGTCACTTCTTCCAGATATCGGAACGACCGCGAACACTAGCTGGATGTGGATTTCTCAGCTTGGTCTTGAGTTCAGTGTCCTACTCGATCCACTTTCTGTCATTATGGCTATTCTTGCCAGCACACTTTGTTTCCTTATCTATGTCTATAGCACAGAGTACATGGCCCATGATGAAGACCGCATGCGCTTCCACTTCCTCATGCTGATCTTTGGGGGTGGTATGCTCACACTTGTTCTGAGCAACAACCTGCTGATTGGGTTTATTGGGTGGGAGATAATGGGCTTCTGCTCCTATGGCCTTATTGGCTTCTGGAACGACAAAAGGAACCCACCTGAGGAAGACCCGACTGGCTATGAACAAACAAATCCATTGCTCCAGTGGGAAACTGAGGGCAACTACAACAGCTACTGCGGCACAAAGGCATTCATCGTCACAAGAATTGGTGATGCCTTCATGCTGGGTGGTATCCTACTGTTATTCGTGTTCACTCAGACATTCATGTTCTCTGACATGGCGGTTCCAGCTGCCTCTAACCACTGGTGGGAAAACATGTCTAATGTAGGCTTGCTGATTCCTGCGCTCTTACTCATCTTCATGGGCGCGATAGGTAAGTCTGGGCAGGCCCCCTTACAAGTCTGGCTACCCGAGGCCATGGCAGGCCCAACATCTGTTTCTGCTTTGATTCATGCAGCAACCATGGTGAAAGCTGGAGTCTACATAACTGCCCGATTCTTGGTGACGATTGTCGGTGCGTCTGGCATTCATGCAGAGATAGGAATTGGTGACCCTGGGTTCACAGCGGCTCAGGCTATTGGATTTGAGGCTGCCTTGACCTTCTTCATTATCGTTGCAATAATCGGAGGAATCACTGCCCTGATGACAGCAACGATGGGTATGGTTTCCAATGAGCTCAAACAGATCTTGGCTTTCTCAACACTGTCACAGCTTGGCTACATGATACTAGCACTGGGAGTTGGCGGTCTCATGCAGGCTAATCACCTTCACTACGATCATGCCTATCTAAGTGGTGTCTTACATGTTGTTTCCCATGGTGCATTCAAGGCACTCCTATTTCTAGCATCAGGTGGTGTGATACATGCTGTGCACACGAAGTATATCTCAAAGATGGGAGGTCTTGGAAAATATATGCGGAAGACACTCATCGTGATGTGGATTGGAGTGCTGGCACTGGCTGGTATCCCACCATTTTCAGGGTTCTGGTCAAAGGACTCCATCATCGAATACACCTATGAGCTAGCTGCTCACTGGACAAATCCACTAGGATGGCTTCTATTCTTCTTCTCAGTCCTAGCTGCGGCATGCACAATCTTCTACAGCCTTAGACTAATGGGTATAACATTCTATGGGCCATCAGAATTTGATACTCATGACTCACACCATTCTCACGAAGAGGAGAGTGAGGAACACACCGAGGAAGAGCATCATGATGACCATCATCAGACACCTCATGACCCTGGTCCAGCGATGATGATTCCGTTGTACATCTTGGCTGGATTCACAATCATCGCCTTTGTGGTGTTCCCATTCATTCAACAGATTGCCATTGGAGACACTCATACCTGGGGTGAGATCATGGCTGAGATGATAGCGGTGAAGTTCAGTCCGGAAGGACTTCCGCCATTCCTCATCACACTTGGTGCCCTTGCTGTTGGAGGCATTCCAGGTTACATCATCTACATCAAGAATGCTGACAAGCCGAACTCAATCATTGGCGAAACTGGAGTTAGCCGAAAGGTCTACAATTTCCTAAAGCACCGTTGGTACATCAATGAGGGCTATCACTGGATACTCGGCAAGTTCCTCAACTTTGCAGCGATATACCGGGTTCGAGTAGATGACAAAATCATCGATGGTATCGACTTCAAATCAGCTGATGCTGCGATTTCAATATCGACAAAGGTACGCTGGTTTGACGACCATGTGGTTGATGGTTTTGCTGAGGGTATCTCAACGCAGAGTGTCAGAGCTTCTGAAAGCGGTCTTGTAGAGACCCAGACGGGACGAATCAATGACTATGTCAGTGTCGTGATCTTCGGTTTTGGTATACTGCTGCTTCTCGCACTGGTTTCCTTGGGGGTGATATGAAATGCAATTAGACTTCGCAATAAACATCCTGAACCTGCTACCCTTCGGACCATTGGGCTTCATGCTAATCCTCCCCCTTGTGGCTGCATTAGTTGCATACTTTGCTGGGAAAGGAGCTCGCATCATTGCACTGCTCATCACGGCTATTGAGCTAGGAATATCACTCCTGCTTGTCTTAGGGGTGAACACGAGTGAAATCATCTCTACAGATGTCGATGCTGGAATGCAGTTCGTGGAATACTTCGTCATGGGGACAATTCCAATTGGTTCTCCAGGAACAGTGTTCCAGCTCATCCTAGGAGTTGATGGACTCTCTGCAATAATGATCCTGCTCTCGAACCTTGTTGTGTTCATAGCAGCAATCAGCTCAAATCACATCCACAAAGATGAGGGATTCTACTACTCCCTTTTCCTCCTCCTTCAGGTTGGACTCATGGGAGTGTTCATGTCACTTGATTTGATTGGATTCTTTATATTCTGGGAATTGGTTCTTATCCCGATGTTCTTCATAATTGGGAGATGGGGAGAGGAAGGCTGTGAGCATGCATCTGTGAAGTTCTTCATCTATACCCATCTTGGATCGGCTGTGATGCTTGTTTCATTTTTCGTCATCTACCTTCTTGCAGGTGATGCATCTCCAACAAACACCTACACATTTGCTATGATTGGTGAAGATGGACTGAGAAACACATTACCAACTTTGGCACCTATGGTTCAGATTGGGTTTGCTCTAGCCGTATTCATGGGTGCAGGTGTGAAGCTACCAGTCTGGCCTCTACACAACTGGCTCCCCTGGGCTCATGTCAAGGCTCCGACACCTGGTTCGGTCATACTTGCGGGAATCCTGCTGAAAATGGGTGGTTACACATTCATCCGTCTTGGGCTTTGGCTTGTACCCAGTGCCTTTGCACGACTCAGTATTCCCTTTGCAGTGTTGGCTATCTTCACGTGCATCTATGCAGCCTTCACAGCAATGGCTCAGACTGACTTGAAGAGCCTTGTTGCGTATACTTCAATCAACCACATGTCGTGGGTCTTGCTTGGTGTCGCAGTAGCCGCATTTGGAATTGGTCTTGATCCGTTGGTTGCAGAAAACCTGCCCTACATTCATGCGGCAAATCTTGCCCTCCAGGGTTCAATATTCATGATGTTCAGTCACGGGACCATCATCTCAATAATGTTCATCATGGCTGGACAGCTCAAGTACTCTGCTGGGACACGCGAGATTCCTGATATCCAGGGTCTTATGACAAAAGCACCAAAGCTCTCTGCCATCTTGATTCTGGCGTCATTTGCAGCTTTTGGTCTTCCCGGATTCAGCGGGTTTATTGCTGAGGCTTTGGTCATATTCGGTTCAGTCGTGATCTATCTATGGACCGCTCTTATCACCTTTGGCATCTTTCTGACTGTGGGCTACATGCTCTGGATGTTGAACCGTATCGTGTTCAGTGACCCCAATCCGGAGAAAGAGGTCTCAGAGGCGCCATGGAGTGATCTCATCGCTCCCATTCTGATGATGATCCCAGTCATCTTGTTGGGCGTATGGCCTGATCTTGTCTTAGACTTTACACAAGCTGTTGTCACTTTCATAATCGGAGGTGTTGCTCCATGATGCTACTCCAACTTGGCCAAATCGCAGATGCAATTCGAGGGGTACTATCCCCTATAACTGACCTACTGCTGACTCTAATACCCCCTGGATGGATCATGTCCCTTCCAGCATTGACACTCATTGTATTTGCAATCTTTGCCTTGGTTGTTGGATTCAGATACAATCCGCTTGGTCTGAGCTTCATCGGTCTGATAGTTGCTGGGCTTGAGATGGTGATGTTCAATCCAACAGTATTGGGCACAGAATCATTCGGTGGTCTGTTCGTGAGAGACCCAATGGCGGACTTCTTTATCTACATAATTCTCATTGTTGGCTTCCTAGTGTTGATGTCTTCAACCCTTTATGGTGGAGATAAGGGTCCATACAACTTCTTGCTGCTCATTTCTTTCGCAGGAGCCATCTGGGTAGTCATGGCTACAGATTTGGTTGGTCTATTCTTGGCCTGGGAACTGATGTCAACGCCCACCTACATACTTGTTGCACTTGGACCTAGTCGCGAGGCTATTGATGGTGCAACCAAGTATTTCGTCATGGGGCTTCTAGCCACTATGCTCCTGATATTTGGAATTGCATTGATTTATGGGGTCACAGGTTCAACTGATCTAGCTGTTGTCGCAAGTGCTGTAGAAGGCATCTGGGACATGGCGGTAACTACTCCAAATGCAGCATACACAATTCTTCTAGCAGTGGTTCTATTTGTCGTTTCATTTGGCTTCAAGGTGGGGATATTCCCTGGCTGGCAGTGGGTTCCTGATGCATACGCCAGTGCTGATGGCAGTGTCACAGCATATCTTGCAGGCGGCTCTAAGAAGACTGGTGTTGGTGCTTTGATGAGAATCCTTGTTGTAGGTTTTGTCATAGCGCAAACACAATGGGTGTTCCTCATTGTTGGCGTGGCTATTCTTACCATGATAATTGGTAATGTCCTGGCATTAGCGCAGAGAGACATCATGAGAATGCTTGCCTACAGTAGTATTGCCATGATGGGCTATCTCTTCATAGGTGTAGCATCTGCCATGAATCCCGCTCTGAATCTTGAAGCTTACACCTTGGGTGTCGGTGCTGCACTATTTCACGCATTCACTCACGCGTTGATGAAGACCTCAGCATTCATCCTCATCTGGGCACTCTCAATAAAGCTAGCCAAGAGGATAACGTATGATGACCTTGCAGGACTGAGTAAACGTGCACCTCTAGCTGCAGGGCTATTTGCAGTCCTAATGCTGTCTTTGGCTGGGATGCCACTAACTGTAGGGTTTTGGTCAAAACTTGTGCTCTTCCAAAGCGCGGTAGTTGCTGGAATGTGGTGGCTTGCCTTGATTGGTCTCTTGAATTCGGTCTTCTCCCTAGGTTATTACCTCCGAGTCCTGAGATACTCCTATATGATGGAGGCTCCCGATGACTCCAACATCAGCCTCCCGGTAATCCCATTGGTTGCGGTTGTTCTATGCGTAATCGCGGTGATAGCACTATTCCTCTTCCCAAGTGTCATTCTTGACTACGCATTCACATCGGTACCAATGCCATAAAATTCTCAATAACATGCAGACTTGGCTATAATTGCCGGCCAAGTCTGACCTCTTCTTTTTGGATGGCGGTTTCAACACACTTAGTGAACATCATCTCAACATTTTCTCCAGTCTTAGCTGAGGTTTCGATGTAGTCTATGTTTCTCCATCGACTGACCATCTCTCCAGCCTCTAGAGGGACCATTCGGTCTTCTCTATCCACCTTGTTGGCAACAAGTATGACCACTGCATCTGGAGACACCTCAACAAAGTTGTCATACCATTCTGCGACATTGAGAAATGTGGGAGGTCTAGTCACATCATATACGATGAATGCAATTGAGGCGCCAACCATATACCGTGAGCGAAGATCTCTATAGGTTGGTTGTCCAGCGAGATCCCAAATCACAACTTGTGCTGTAGAATGCACCCCCGGTCGGTGTTCAATCTCGACAATCTTTATGGCAATATTTGTCCCGATAGTCGCCTTATACGACTCTCCGAAGCTATTCTGGGTGTATCTCATGATACAGCTTGTCTTTCCTACGGCCCCATCACCAAGTGCAACCATTTTCAGCACGTAATTGGGGCCTTCGTCTTCCAATACACACCCATCCTGTAGAGAAATGTTTACACAATCAAGTAATTAACCATTCTGGGATATGGCTCGTTGAATTTCCTAATAACTAGCAACCATTAGGAAGCTTAACAACAAACCGAGTTCCCTTTGTATGGTCTCCCTCTACTCGATTCTCTACGTGCATCTGACCACCATAGGTTTCAACAATCTGTTTGACCAGTGTAAGTCCAACTCCCGAAACCCTATGTACTCTATCGTCAATTCCAATCAGCAGACTCTCCTTGAGTCTATCGTCAATTCCCTGTCCCCAATCCTCAAAATCGAAGCGTAAGAACTCACCCTCGTCCATAAGGCTAGTATTGATTTCAATACGGACTTCATCACACTCTGTGAATTTGACTGCATTGTGGAGTAAATTGTAGAAGACATCTTGGAGAAAGGTATTTGACATTATGCAATAGACCCCCGACTCCAAATTCGTATTGATATTGATGCCACGCTGGGGAAAAGAATGTTTCACAGTCTGAATGGCTGCAAACAATGCATCTGCTGGATCTGTCTTCTCGAGTATGAATTCCTCTTGGTTCACCATTGAGAACTTCTTCACATTATTGATGAGTGAAACACTTCGATTCACCTGAACAAGTGCATTCTGTGCAATCCCTTTGAGCCGGTCTGGAAAGTTTTCATCCTCAAGCAGAAGTTCAAGGCTCGACATGATACCCTGATGTAGATTGTTGATGTCGTGTGCCATGAGATCAGACATCCAAATGGCACGAGCTCTTGCCTCTTCGCGTTGTTTCTCCGCCTCGACCTGGTCTGTTATGTCAATTGAGAATCCACCAATAAGTGGGGACTTCCCCTCTCGAATGATTGGGAATTTATGTGTTCGAAATGTACGTGTCTTGCCATCCCTTGTTGTTTCTTGTACCCGATCAATTGGGCCCTCTGCAAGTACTTTCTGATCCTCTTGAGTGAGTTTCCTTGCTCTCTCTTGGATAAAGAGGTCCACGTTGCTTAAGCCTTCCCAGTCTTCTTGATTGGGCGTAGGTGCAGCATCGCGCATGTAGCGATTGATGAACAGAACTTTAGATCTGTCATCCTTGATGTACACTGGGCCTGGCATGTTGTCCGCAAAAGCTGTGAATCGATCCCTAAACTCCTGAAGCTCTTGTTGTGTTCTTCTCCTCTCAAGGATAGTGGAGAACATACCTGCAATAGTCGCAAAGACAGTCTTCTGGTCTTCTTCCAGTGGTTTAGGCTCTCTTGCAGCGATATTAATGACACCAAGTAGATTCTCATCAGAACCAATGATTGGCCAAAAGATTAGGGCATGAATTCCAAGCTCACGTGCTCTAGCCATTCTCTCTTTGCTCTCAGGAGATTTCTCTATGTCTTCAGTAAACAGGGGAGACTTGGTCCGAGCAGTCCGAGCGGAAAGATAGTGAGGATCATCAATCGGCACAACCTTGGCTGTTCCTCCCTCTTCAATACCATATGATGCAATCAAATCAATGCTGTTGGTTTCTGAATTGTATAGTCTTATTGTACCGATATCAAATCCAAGTGTTTCAACAAGCCCTGTTAGAATGCGGTCGCAAAGTTCAGGTATTTCTTCAGTACTTAGAGCTGCCTCTGCTATGATACTGTAAGCCCTTCGTTCAGTGGCGAGAGTTTCTTTTCTTCGTTCCCCCTCTGAAACATCAGTGCAATATACCATAATGTAGTTTTCATTCTCAACTTCAATTGAATTTGCTGATACTTCTAGCACATGCTGCATACCCGAATCATCAGTGTATCGAATCCTTTCTTTGTCTGAATCTTTTTCTCCTGAACTGAGCGCAAAAATCCTAGTGGCGACTCTATCTCGATCCTCTGGACTCAAGACCTCTACAAACTGAGAAAACTCATGACCAATTGCCAGCTCAGGTGAACGTCCCACCGAATACACCAGGGCTTGATTGGTATAGATGACTTTTCCCTCATGAACCACGAGGACTCCCTGCGGTGATGAGTCGAAGAATAGATGCAATAGGGCATCTCTAGAGTTATTCAATTAGGTCACCAACAAGCTGAATCCGATGAATTTCACTCAAAAAACATTTGGTATATATGTAGACCAGTGATTGACAAAATAAATGTACACTATTGTACACCAATGAACATAAATGCACAATGTTTATAAGACCTTTCTGAACGACGACTCTAACCGTTTCTGAGTGTGGAAACAATGATACGAGTGTGCCTTGGCCAATGGCATTTGGGTCCTATGAGACCCGTTTAGTCTATGCGCCAAATCTCACACAATACGTATTTACTGCTCATTCTGATCAGAACAATGTGCCTCGATTTTGTGATGAGGTGGTCCGTCATTTTAATCGTAATCAGAGCCTACAGGATACTCCACACTTGGATTCGGCAACTTTCGGAGAATGAAACATGAAACGTGAACAACCCAGAATCCAGTTGGACATTGAAGATACTCCTAAAGAATATCTCAACATCCAGCCTTATCTCAAGAACCCTCTTCCGCCCCCAATCAATCCTGCAACTGGAGAACCAGTGAGTCCTGATGCTCTGCTGGCACTCTTTCCTAAAGAGTGTGTAATCCAGGAGGTTTCCATGGAGAAACGAATCACTATTCCATCGGAGGTCCGTGAAATCCTCATGAGATCTGGAAGACCGACGCCTTTACAGAGAGCAATAGGTCTTGAAAAAGCTCTCAAGACCCCATGTCGGATTTATTACAAGCGTGAAGATGTATCTCCAACTGGTAGCCATAAACTGAATACTGCAGCTGCTCAGGCTTATTATGCCCAGAAAGAGGGCATAGAACGCTTGGCTACCGAGACAGGTGCAGGACAGTGGGGGAGTGCAGTTGCACTAGCCTGTTCATATTTCGAGCTTGAGGCTATGATCTATATGGTCCGAATAAGCTACGAACAGAAGCAGTATCGCGGAACTCTCATGCGGACCTATGGAGCAACCATTGTACCTAGTCCATCTGATCTGACCGAATTTGGACGCAAGATAAACAAGGAGCATCCAGGTCATCCAGGTACCCTTGGAATTGCGATAAGCGAGGCAATCGAGGATACCGTGAAACACGACAACACTAAGTACACCCTCGGGTCTGTTCTCAACTTCGTACTTCTCCATCAGTCTGTCATAGGTCAAGAAACCATTGCCCAGCTTGATAGTATTGATGAAACTCCAGATTATGTCATTGGCTGTGTCGGTGGAGGCAGCAACTTTGCGGGATTGAGCTTTCCATTCATGATGGATAATCGGTTTCGAGATACAAAGTTTATCGCCACTGAACCCACGGCCTGTCCATCTCTAACTAAGGGAGAGTACCGGTATGACTTTGGGGACACTGCCGGACTCACTCCGAAATTGAAAATGCACACACTGGGCGCTGACTTCACTCCGCCCAAGATCCATGCAGGTGGTCTTAGATACCACGGGGTCGCTCCAGTAGTCAGCGCCCTTGTCTTAGAAGGGCGAATCTCTCCAGTCGCCTTTCATCAGATAGATGTGTTAAATGCTGGAGTACTCTTCGCAAAATCTGAGGGTATTGTCCCCGCTCCAGAGTCAGCACATGCCATAAAGGCAGTCATCGACATTGCTCTAGCAGCAAAGAAGATGAATGAACCATCAACGTTGGTTTTCAACCTATCCGGGCATGGCCACTTTGACATGGCTGCTTATGGGGCACTTATGAATGGTACTCTGAATGGTGATGAGCCAGTCAGTGTCCCTCAAACTACAAGTGATCTCCTCACTGTACAAGGTAAGTGAAACCAAGACCGCTGCCTTGTGCAGCGGTTTTTTTTTTATTTTTCAACAGGCGCTGGTTTTGAAAGTTTCATTACATTAGCCAGCGCTTGAGCGGCTCTCTGAGGACTTGAGAAGAACGGGATACCTGACCTCTCTAAAACATCGTGCCCTGGTGGTTTTCTGGTTTCGGGGGATGCGAGGATGCTGACCACTGGTTTAGAGACCTTATTTGCCGCATCAATGATTTCAGTGATCGGTACTCCTCCACCTATTCCCTCTTGGTAGTTGGGAGAGAACACAATCATGATAGCATCGAATCGGTCCTCATTTAGAATGAGCCTAAATGCCTCTGCAAATATCCTAGGGTCTGCCCAACCCTGTGCAAGTAGATCAATTGGGTTCTTTATCGGGACCTCAACGGGCATGTTCAACATGGATTGAATCTTCTCAGAGGTTTCTTTGGAAGGAAGTGGTAGAGTAACATCATTCAACTCCAATGTCTGTGCAGCTATCAATGCAATTCCTAGAGTATGCGTGACAATCGCAACTCTTCGTCCTTGGGGACGATGTTTGATGGTGGTGAGGATACGAGCTGTGTCTATCATCTCACCAACGCCAGCAACCTCAAGAGCACCTGCCTGACGCACTGCAGCACTGTATAGCTCGGCGTTTCCGGCAAGACTTCCTGTATGGCTCAATGCCGCTTCCCTGGATGATGGGGTCTTTCCTACCTTGAAAACGATGACTGGTTTTTTAGATGTGGTCGCTTTAATCTCATCTACCATCTCTCTAGCATACTCAGTACCTTCAACAAAGAGACAAATTACATCAGTATCCGAGTCGTGTCTTAGATATCTTATCATGTCATGAAAATCGATATTGACTCGATTTCCAATGCTAGCAAATTTGGAGATTCCCAGGTCTGCGTCAGCCGCTCGATATATCATCAGACCAGTGACACCACCACTCTGGCTGACCATCGCAACTGATCCTCCTTTCATCGGAGTAGGATGAGGAAAGAAGGTTGCATTGAGATTGATATTGCAGTTACCAGCACCTAGGCAGTTAGGTCCAATGACTGCTATATGCCCTCTATCAGCTACTTCCTTTACCCTTCGTTGTTCGTCTTCCCCAATGCCTCCAAGCTCTTTGAAGCCTGCTGAAAAGACTATTGAACCCCTCACTCCAGCCTCAGCGCAATCTGAAAGGGTGGGTAGAATGTACTGAGGTCCAAGAGCAATCATGGCAAGGTCGATTTGCTCGCCTATCGCACTAATTGATGGAAAACATTTCTTCCCTCCAATATGGTCAAGTCGAGGGTTTACAGGATATATCTCACCACTATACTCATGAAGAGCCAGCAGTGTCAATGCACCAAGTTTGTTTGGCTTGTCTGAAGCACCAACTACAGCTATTGATTTTGGATTGAATAATCTGTCTAGTGATTCGATTTTCCACTTCATCACTTGACACCACCATCCTCATGAGAGCTTAGCAGCGCTTCAACTCTTGAGATGATCAGGGAAGAGATTTCACGCAAGGCATCGTCGTACCCCACCATGGGAACAATTGGAACTTCTGCCCTTTCTGCTTCATGAATCAGGTATTCTTGAATAACGCATGTAGCCTTGAATTCTCTGTGCCTGACTGCGATATCTTCAGAAACTGTCTGAAGCTTTCCAATATTGTGCTTGCTGGCAAACATTGCCCTGTGTGTTTCTCTGTCAGGATTGATAAGGACTTCAATCACACCAGGACTGATGTCCTGAAGAGTTCCTGGCTGGATGTGGACTCCCTCAATGACTGTGATTGCGCCTTCTGACACAACCCTCTCTACCGTAGTTCTTATCGATGGTGAGATCAGCTCACATTGTGCAAGATATCCTCTGACAACAGGATCCAAGTCATGAGAACCTATTGTCCGAAACCTATGAGCCTGATAGGTGTGACAAAATAGCTCCGGATGTTCCTCTTCACGCAATATACTTCGAAGAACCTGTCGCACGGTGTCAGTGCTGATGAATCTTGTTGCTGCAAGATTATGCATGAGCTCGAGTGCAATCAGTGATTTACCTGTTGCTGATGCGCCTTCGAGTGCAATCATAAGAGCTGGCGTGTCGGGCTTGTCACCCCTAATGGTTTCATATCTGGTGAGAGAATCAAAACAAGAAAGGATTGATGGATCATATGTTTTCAAGGATTCACGGACATAGCTGAGAAGTGCTTCTTCTGTATCCATCTCTTTGACAACTGATTCCTCCAGAACTTTGGATATAGCTTTGTCACTCAGTCCGCTTAGTTTCAACCTACCCTTTAGTGTGAACAAGGGATATGGAACGAGTACATCTCGAAGTCTTAGTTTCATGACATCTCAGTCATGCAAGAACAGCCTCAAAAGCCCTTCCGTGAGCAGTAACCCTTCCCTTCTCTTCCCGGAGTTCCCTGAAAGGACCTTCCTGTTAGAGATCTAGTTTGTTTCCTTCGTTTTGGCCTACCCATAAAGGGTCTACTCATGTTTATGGTTCCATCAATCTGTGCTATGTTTGATGAAGAAACACGAATATCTCCCCAATGTCCTTTTGCGAGACTCATAGACTCATCATAGACATTGATGTGCCCATTCATCAACTCGTATGTATTTGTAATTTCAATCTCATCAATATCGTCATTCCAGAGATTCAAATTGATGATCGCTGATTCGTCACCAACCACAAATTCACAGATGAGGTGTGGTTTCCCAGTTTTTCGGGCTGTCACCTGTCTTGGAATGCCCTTCTTTACAACACTAAATCTCACATTGACTGCTCTAGATTCAACTGTCAACTTTGAGATTGGCGTCCACTCATCTTCCTCGTCCTCTATTGACCTATCTATATCCTGCAAAATATAGGCACATCCGAAGATGTGTTCCCTCCTGCATTAAAGAACTCCACATTTTATTCAGGAGTAAAGTTCCCTTAGTGCACGACGTAGTTGTTCAAGTCCGCTGATTAGCTCTTCTTGATTGCCACCAAATCCGAGTCTGAAATGTCCATCTAGTTCCATATGGGAACCTGGGACGGTGAAGGTCCTATACTTCCTCACCAAGGTTTTACACAGTTCATCTGTGCTCCCACCTTGTCGCAACCTTGGCGCACCGACTACCCCACTTCCGGGTTTAATCCATTCCAACCAGTTCTGATTGTTCATCCATTCTTCGACAATCTTGAAGTTTGATATCACAGCTTTCCTTATCACAGGTAGAATCTCATCCCTCTTGTGGAGAACCTCCTTTGCGATAGCCTCGCCAATTGATGAATTGCAGATTGTGACCTGTTCTCTAATTGCCCGTATGGCTTCTACTATTGGTCGGTCTGCAACGGCCCAGCCTATTCGAATTCCAGGCAACCCCCATGTCTTTGACATGCTCGTCAAGCTTATTGCCCTTGGACTCATTGAGGCTGCAAGGGGAGGAGGAGTATCGAACATGAGATCTCTGTATGTTTCATCAACCATTAGGTAGGCACCTACCTCTTCTGCAATCTCAATTGCCTCTTTGAGTTCGTTCTTTGTTATCACTGACCCTGTCGGATTGTTCGGATGCGTGAGTGTGATAAGTTTCGTATTGGGTTTGACCAATTTCCGCAGTTTATCCATGTCTGGCCTGAATTCATTCTCCCAATCAAGTTTGAAGAGAGTGAGGTCTCTGCCAAGAGACCTTGGAACCTGAAAGAGTGAAGGGTAGGTGGGATGTTCAACTATGATATTATCCTTAGGTCCAACAAGATGAGCAATAACTGCGAAGTTAGCCTCACTCGCACCAGTGGTGACTGCGATGTTGTTAAATGTGCTCCCCTTGTACTGCTTGGCAATCTCTTTCCTCAAATCTGGATGACCAAGGTGATATCCATAGCGTAGCTCAACCTCATTCAGATCGATATCAAGCTCCTTTACTGTGAGAAATTTAGTACCACTCTCTCCTATGTCATAGTCGACCTCGAACTGATACTCATCAAACCAGATTTCCAAAGGCATTCTGTCAAATGGCAAAATACTATCCTCGTACCAAAAGCGTAACTCTTGAGGATAAATAGGTTCGCGAAGTGACCGATGTTGGAGTATAACACACTATTATTTAGGTGATTCAAGTTTAGAGTAAAATTGAGCAATTTACGTGAGAGATATCCATGACTTTCAGAATCCTGATCGTTGACGATGAACCTGCCATTCATGAGGTCATGTTGGTATATCTCAAACGTTTCTTAGATGATTTTGAGCTACTTGTCGCATCATCTGGGCAGGAGGCCATTGAAAAGGTATCAAGAATGCTTTCAGATAATCTACCACCTGATCTAGTCTTGCTAGATATGAAGATGCCATCTATGGATGGGATTGAATGCACCCAAAAACTCTCAGAAATTGGCTTTAAAAATGTGTATCTTCTCACTGCCTATTTTGACCCTGCTTCTGCAAAACAAGCTGCTGAGGTTGGAGCGAAGGGTGTTATGAGAAAGAGTGAAGGATTTGCTTCAGTGGCAAGAAAAGTTGCAGATCTTATACGTGGGACAAAGGAACCAACTCTTCAGACTAGTTCAAGCTAAGTCCCAAAAACCCTTTTCAGGGGTGAAATGACAGTCGAATTCTAGATTTGCTCATGGAGATGAGATAATATCATGCGTCACTCCCCCTCACGATTATTATTCGTCGGTTTCTTGGCGTTCATGTTTGTGATGATGGCTGGAAACATTACCACAGCTGATGCTCAAGGTGCATATCCAACTGACTACATCAGTGATGGAACATTATCGGTCTACTTTTCACTGGATGGAATGAACGTCAAGGACTATGCCATTGACACGCCACTGCCTATTAATTTGGAAGCCCCAATGACACTCAATCTCTCTATTATTGCTGAAGGGACTCAGACACTCAATGTCAGTGGAACTATCACATTCTGGTATCAAGGACTTGCATTATTCCCCATTCAGATTGTAGACCAGTTCAACAATGTATGGGTGACAGTAGATCCGTCTATACCAATTGATCCAATCGATGACGTTGAACTGGACTTCGGACAGATAATGTCAGTACTGGGACCAATCAAACTGGCTACTGGAGTTTTTGAAGCTACAGTTGACTTTCGTTATTTTGTTGGGGATAACACGACTCTCAATCTCCTTCAACATCAATTCGAGTTCCTCCTCCCATCTACACCCTTTGATGTCATCACTTCAGTCACTGGTATAACAACGACTGTGGCTACAGTTGGTGCCGTCTATGGTGTAGCGGTTGGTTTCAACAGTCTCTGGGATGGTCTCAAGACCGCTTACAAGCTACGGGGAATTCATAAGAAAGCCTCAGAAATTCGCTCTTTGCCAAACCTCACGGTACTCGGTGCACTACCACTTCTATTCTCAATAGTGGATAGCATGAAAAAGAGCAAGAAGGAAGGTCGAGAAGACACTGGGGTCAGCGAGTATATTGTACGGCAACGTCTTCGAGAGACTGCACCCGAAGCGTGGCAAGCGGAGAAGTGTCCCCAATGCAAGCGTAATTGGAATGAGAAGCTGGACATGTGTAAGAAATGTAATCTCCAACGAGAGGATGCAAAGGTTGCTTATGCTGAGCTTCTTTCTTCAAAGGTCCCTGTCGCACTAAGATGGATGGGCAAGAAGAAGTCAACTAATGTCAAGACACTGGCAAAGAAGACAAAGTCAACTCAGTACAATGCAGGCGTTATTGCAGCTGCAATGGTTGACACCAATGTGACTGAGATTACCAAGGTCGGGACGCCAATTCGATCTTTTGTCATGAACATTGCAGGGCTAGCATTTCTTGTTGTAACTTGGCAACAGCTACTCGGTGACAGCTCAAGTATCTGGCAGACCACCATCACAATGGTAGGCGCGGCCCTTTCGCTTGCTGTAATCGTTGCTCTCTACGTAAGCAGGAAGGCACAGATTGCGAAATTCGTTGCTGACCAGGAAGAAGGTAAGAAGATACTACCAACCGAAGAAGAGGCTGCTGCTGAAGCTAAGGCTAAGGAAGATGAAACTGCCGCAGAAGATGCAGATGAGTTACTAGAAGAGGAATCTGTGGGCACGCAAGAAATCGTAGGAGAGGCAGAACACACCTTAGACGATGAAGCTTATGAAGTAGTAGAAGAGGACTCTGAAGAAGATTTAGAAGACAGCTATGATGAACCTGATAATTCTGAAGCGTTTGAGGATGAAGAGGACTTCTAGAGCAAAGAATAATCTCAAATAGAGAAATTGGCGGCCCTTGACCCGGGCCGCTTCATTTTCTTTTTTTGGTTTCTATGCATCGGTAGGCGCTATTGATTTGTTATTTCTGTATGGCTTACTTAGCCTACTTGCATAATCTTGGCTCTGGGCGGACCTTCCACCGATAGGCTAAAGTCCCGCGGTGTTATCGCAAAATCACCTATCCTTGAGGTTTGTCAAGATGGTTGAACATATTGTCGTAATTGGATGTGGAGCAGCTGGTGCTACTGCTGCGCTACAAGCGAGGAAATTCAATAGGGAGGTAGAAATTTCCATCTTCAATACAGAGCCCTATTCAGAATACTCTCGATGCGGACTCCCCTATACAATCTCAGGAAAAGTAAGTGCTTTTAATGACTTGGTGTTAATGCCTCCTGATAATTGGAGCGCATTGAAGATTAATGCAAACCTTGGTGTAACCGTAAAAGACATTGATCATAAATCTAAGGAGATAGTCTTCACCGGTTCAGATGGAGATGGTGAACTGAATTACGACGCTTTGATATTTGCAACAGGTGCGGAGAATGCAGATCCGCCTATCAAGGGTCTCGGCAAGAAACGCATCTATGGTTTAAGAACTCTAGATGATGCTAAGGCTCTCTCCGCTGAAGCTGATAAGGCAAAGATTGCTGTTGTTATCGGAGGGGGGCTAGTGGGAATGGAGGCAGCTGAGGCATTTCATGAGAGAGGACTCGATGTCACTGTAGTTGAATTTCTTCCTCACATACTTTTAGCAATGGTTGATTCTGATATGGCGGCAATTGTCGAGGAACATTGCGAAGAACATGGTCTAAAGATACTCAATAACACTGCCGCACAAGAGATTAAGGGTACTGAATCTCCCAAATCTGTTGTTGTACAGAATCGAGAAACTAACGAGATAACTGAGATTCCTGCTGACTTTGTAGTCGTTGCCACTGGTGTTAGACCTGTAACTGGTTTAGCGGAGAAAGCTGGTGTTGAGATTGGTACGACACGAGGTATCAAGACTGATGAAAGGATGATGACTAATCTAGACCAAGTCTATGCATGTGGCGACTGTGCGGAGAACTTCGAGTTCATCACACGCAAACCAATGGCAGGGGGTCTTGGCACAGTGGCAGTAAGACAGGCGCGCGTTGCAGGAATCAATGCAGCTGGTGGGAATGCTACATTTCCCGGTATTGTTGGTGCAAAGGTCACCAAGCTCTTTGGTCTTGAGATAGCAAGTACTGGTTTTACAGAGGAAATGGCAAAACGTTTTGAGATTCCCTTGGTTAAGGGCTCAATCAAGGGATCGACAAAACCACCGTACTATATCGGTGGCAAAGAATTGAAGTTAAAGACGTTCTACCATAAGGAGACCGGTAAGCTTGTAGGTGGTCAACTTGTTGGAGAAGAAGATGCAGCAATGCGGCTCAATGTACTTACATTGGGAATTCAGCAGGACATTGACGCAGTGGAGCTTTTTGATTTTGAAAACTGCTATGCTCCTGCAATCTGTGACACCTGGGATCCCCTGGTTTCCTCTGCTGATGCAGCCAGAAAAAGATTGAAGTTGTAAATCATTTTTGTGGCATCATAGACATATTGTTCAATGCGAATTGAAAGGAACTCACCTGAATGGGTGAGCTGGCAACCAAAAAGATCCTACTTGGATTGTTCTCTGTCTTAGAGTGATTAATGATCGCTTTCACTATTTCCTCAGCTACTTCCCAACTCGGAATCCGAGAAACCTCTAATCCCATTGTGAAGAATCCGACTTTCTTGGCTTTCAGTCCTTTAGCTGTCTCTAGAGCATTGAGCGCTGCTGTGTATATAGCTGCACGACGGTCAGGACTGGCTATCGAGATAACAGGCCAATACAGAACCTCCTCCGCATCACTTCCTTCTTGGACTATTATATTAGCTCCGCCCTTTCTTGGAGAAATATCCTTGGTCTTTACGACAACATCGATGTCTGAGTCATCAACATGCCCCATCTCAACTATTACATCGAGGTTGCCCAAGGACCATCCAGCCACTACTCTTACTCCTCACATTGGTTTATTGCTTTACAGAAGCAATCACATACATACTTGTTCAAGCCAACTAGGGTTATTTCCTTTACTGAACCTTGAGTACGAGTATAATGAGTAATACCCTCGACAATTGCTTTCGCAGATTGCTCCTCAGAGAGTCCACCAACACCAGCTCCAATTGCTGGAAATGCTAACGAGGTTAGGTTATGGTCTGATGCGATATTAAGCGCTCTTTGAACAGAGGATAGCACTTTCCAATAAGTTGCTTTTCCTCCTGGCGGCATCCCTGCACAGTGAATGACATACTTTGATGGGAGGTTTCCTGCAGTCGTCATCACTGCTTCTCCGGGTCTGATCGGGCCCATGGAAAGTGCCTCATCTTCGATCTGCTGTCCTCCCTTGGACTTGATAGCTCCCGCAACTCCAGATCCCATCCAGAGGTCTGAGTTTGCTGCATTCGCAATAGCGTCCACTGAAAGTTCAGTGATATCACCCATGTATGTCTTGAGTAGGATATCACCCACAATCTTCTCCATCAACCACTTCCTCCATGTGGAGTATTAACAATAAGGAAACCTTCTCGTAAAAGGTTGTCGCAAAAGGTTGTCCCGCAACCTTTATGCATCCAAATCTCTCGATTATGATGGCGAGACCTCTGAACGATATCAACGAAGATGAACTTGCTAGTCTAATGGACAGGTATGGTGAACCTGTTAGTCATATGTTTGCCACAGAGTTCCTAGATTTTGAATGTGCACTTGTCAAAAAAACTGAGTCGAAGGGGCGACTGCATGACATCACGTGCTTTATCCGTCAGGATGATGGGGGCTTTGTTGTGATTCAGAAGCCGCAATATGCCAACACAGGGATATACAGAGCACCATCTGGTGGAGCGTTTCCAGGGGAAACTTTGGAGGAAGCCGCCATTCGAGAGATGCATGAGGAAACTGGTCTCACAATTGAACTGACACACTTTGTCTTAGACCTCCACCTGGATGTTATCTGCAAAGACCGGACGATTCCCTGGCGATCTCTTGTCTTTCTCGCTAGACCAATCGATGGAGAAATGAATCCAGTCGATACAACAGAGATCTTCGATGTCACAGTAATGTCTCGTGAACAACTCATCGAAGAAGTTGCTCAACTCATGGAAGCCTCCGGATGGGGCGGTTTCAGATACCGCGCTTTTCTGACACGAGAGTTCTTCAAGCGAGTTGACGAGTTGAATATCTGACCCTGTGTTACTCGGTTCCATATTCACTAACTACTAGATGAAAAACTGAGCAGAGGCAAACCGGCAGTCTGAGTTTATCATTAATGTTCAACTAACTCAATCCTTTACTCCTTACCCCACGATTCCTGGCGGTGCTCTCTGCTCGAACTAATTCTTCTTCGATAGCTTCGCAACTAGCTCCTCACAGAATTGCTCTACTATCAACCCAACTCGGTCTCTCGTTTCAGGTGAGCCATAGAGCGATGTGAGTAGATTCAACAAAGCTAGATTGTGAAGCATTGAAACTGAAAACTCATTTGTGGAATAGAAGTCTGAGATTCTATCATCGACTATCCTTTTGGCATCATCAGATCCTAGGCGTCTTATTGCATCATTTCTGACCTTGTACATGCACTCTTCAAACTCCCTCGTCTGAAGTGCAGCCCTGATTGGACCAATCAGGAAATTTGCTGACAATTCATCAGTAAGGTTATGACTTCCTATTTCACGAACACTGTCATTAAACGCAAGTAAGACCGGTTCAACATCGAAAGGAATCGTCTTCTCTATGGCTTTTAGATACGCATGGAACTCTTTCCTTCTGATGAGGTGAAGATGACGCTTGAATTCTTCCTCAAATGCTGTTACAACAGGGCCAATTCCCTTTATCGTTATTTTGTGTTTTTTGTCGCGACTATAGAGGACATTCTCTTCTTCAGAGTAAAACTGTAAGTGGACGAGATACTTCACCATTAGTTCTAGTTGATCTGTCATCTCGGAGATACCAAATCGTACTGAGCAATAGACCATATATCACTAATTGAGGCAGTTTGATGAGTAGTATTTTTGAGCTCTGCATTCTGAATTCATGTAAATCATTGATTGATGACTTCAAAATAATGGAACCAGCTATGGAATGACCATAGCTGGTTGACGGGTAATTATCGCATTGTCAATGCCATTACTGCTTTCTGCGCATGCAGCCTATTCTCAGCCTGATCGAAGGCAATAGATTGAGGTCCATCAATTACAGAGTTGGAGACCTCGAATCCACGGTCGCATGGCAGGCAGTGCATATATGCCGCCCTTGTTCCTGCCACCTTCATCTTGTCATCATCACAGATCCAGTGTTTGTTCTTGTCGAATACAACCTGAGATTTCTCAAGCTCTGGTTTATCGTTGAATGGTGGGATGAACTCCTTGCAGGTCCAAGCCTTTGGATAAACCACATGTGCTCCATCAAAGGCCTCTTCCATGTCATTTACTATATCGAAGCTCGACTCATTCTCCTCTGCGAACACCCTGCACTTGTCTAGGATTCGATCATCAAGCTCCATACCCTTTGGATGTGCTAGGACTGTATCACATCCCATTTTTGTGGCGGCGATGATTGCACTCTGGGGGACAGCTAGCGGTTTGTGTACTGAGGGTGAGTATGCCCAACTCATCACAAACTTGATACCTTTGAAGGTGCCAAACTTTTCCTTCACTGTCATAATGTCCGCCAATCCCTGACAAGGATGATAGATGTCGTCTTCCATGTTGATCACTGGGATATGGCTCCAGTGGGCGAAGTTATTGATGATTTCATTCGCACGGCCATATATCCAGCCAACAGGGTCTCCATAACATCTGATTGCGATACCATGACCCATTCTCGCAAGAACACGTGCTACATCAGAAACGCGTTCTGTAGAATAGGCTTTTTCATCTCCTTCTAGGGCTGGTGCATATATTTTACCAGGGTCCAGAAAGTGTGCATGGCCACCTAGCTGAGTCATTCCAGCCTCGAATGAGTTACGAGTCCGTAGGCTCTGGTTATAGAAGATCATGAACAGCGTTTTTGCATCGAGGAGTTTGTGAGGTTCACCCATCGCGAACTTTCGTTTTAGGTCAAGGGCAACCTCGAGGAGCGTTTCGATTTCCTCCTTTGTATAATCAAGCAGGGTTATGAAGTCCCTGCCACGAAAGGTTTCTGTTTTAACCATAATGGTCACAACCTCGTATCTTGCAACGCATCTTACAGAAAAAGGTTACCAACCGGACTCTCCGTCACTCTACAGGAAGGTAGGATTTTTATTCAAATACTCGTGAGATTGATTATGCAAGTAAATCCTGACCTTACTCTCGCACCAGTTTTCATGTTCTGGGGACTTTGTCTAGTGTTCCTTATTGCATATATGATTGCAAGAAAGTCGAATAAAGAGTGGGAGCGGTTCAGTAATTGTTACGCCATTTTGGCTACAGGAACAATTGCAGAGTTAATTCTTTCACTATATTTTGCTAACTTGAACTACAACTGTGCCCCAAATGTACCTCCTTCTTCTTTCAGTCTACGTATTTTCTTCACATACCTGTTTTTCATGACTGTATGGTCATTCATTCCTTGGTTAGACTTGCTTCATCAATATTATATGCTACGACATTCTACTACTGCATGATACAATTTTCTGAAAAAATGAGTAAACGAAATGACGCTGCCTTTAAGTGAGTCATATATCACTTTGATTAAAAAAAGGTGCGACAAATGGAAACTGCTGTTGCAGAGATTGAAGAGATAATCAACAGAGAGACTCAAGCTTGGGATACGAAGGATGTTGAACTACTCCTCACTGTTTTTCATCAGGACATGGTCTGGCCCTGGCCTCCTGATGCAAAGACCCATAATCCAATGAAATGGGTCTTCCCATGGGGTAGATATAATACAGACCGCTGGGGAAGACTATGGCAAGAGCTCTTTGATACTCATGATCTTGTACACAATATCAGAACCATTAAGAGAATTGAGGTTTCCAAAGAGGCGGATGGAGCATTTGCAGTTGTAGATATTGATACATTGTGGCGAGATGATTCTGGAAATGAAGACCACTGGATTGGTCGGACCTGCAAATTCTACTCAAAGGTTGGCAAAGAATGGAAGATGACAGCGCAGATTGGCGTTCTTGACTATGATTTTTGATTCTCCGAATCCTTAAGACTCGCCATGTTATTACTTGATGTTTAGAAACTCTTAGGAGATATCATAGTGAAACGCAAGATTGTCAATCTAGGGCTTTCCTTCATCGGCCCAATAGTATTAATCATTCTACTCACTATGCCAATCGGACCACTCACTGGAGGGTTGGGTATACTCCAACCTTGGGGTGGCATATTTGATACCACAAGGGGATTGAATGAACCAGTTCAACAGACAATTAGACTACCAGGATTGGAAAATGAAGTCACTATTCTCATTGATTATAATGGAGTCCCTCACATCTATGCTGAAAGCGTTGAAGATGCATACATGGGTCTTGGCTATATGCATGCGAAAGACAGACTGTTTCAGATGTTCATCCAAAATCGCCTGGCTGCAGGACGAGTGAGCGAGGTTGTTGGTGGCTATGCCAATAGTTCTGATAAGATATATCGGACCATCGGTCTGATGAGGACAGCTCAAGCTTCACTTGATTGGTATATTAAAAATGAGGATACCCATCCTGAGGCTGCCTATGCTTTGGATCTAATGACTGCTCAAGTGGCTGGTATCAATTTCTTTATTGACCATATGACTAGTGAGAACACTCCAATCGAGTTCAAGATTTTGGGAATAGATCCTGAGCCTTGGACCATGGAGGATATGTTCCTAGGTGCTTCATTCATAACTTGGAGTTTAACTGGAGACTTCACAGACCTCTCTCGCTTCTGGCTCAGAGAGAATATCCAGAATGATACACTCTATGACGAGCTCTATCCTGATGTTATACCATTCACAAACTTTACAATCAGTGAACAGACGAATCTGGACATCAATGACTACCCTGATGCACCCGGTGGATATCCTGCTCCTGAGATATTGCCTTCGAATTTGTGTGATGACGAGGATGTAGAGATTGACACCACACGATTGGCACTGTTAATGAGTGAGCTTCGAAGAGTTGTTGATCCCTTTGGGTTGAAGGCATCTATTGGGAGTAATAATTGGGCAATATCAGGTTCACGATCATCTACTGGTTCACCGATAATCTGCAACGATGCACACATGCCCTTGACGGCTCCGAACCTTGTCTATGAGGCGCATCTCTCTGTACCTGGAGTCATGAATGTCATGGGAATTACTTTACCTGGAATGCCTTCAGTTGAATCTGGATTCAATGACTACATCGCTTGGGGATTCACCAATGGTGGTGTGGATGTGTTGGATATTTTCGTGGAAGAGTTGAACCCAGCAAACTCCAGTGAATATAACTACAATGGGGAATATCGAGCTTTCAATATTATTGATGAACCAATACGTACCAAAGAAGGAGTAGATATCCCGTTCCAAGTTAAGACCTCAGTTCACGGTCCATTAATTGATAGTGTTGTAGAGAACTTGGAAACTGGTTCACCGAATCTTGCTATGAATTGGACCGGTAACAGTGTGAGCCATCTAATAATGGCTGCTACGCAATTTAACAAAGCCAAGAACATGAACGAGTTCTTCGATGCAATCTACTGGTGGGACAATCCGGTCTTCAATTTTGCATATGCGGATGTTGAAGGAAACATAGCAATGACAGTCTGTGGTCGATTTCCAATCAGAAGTGGTTACTCTGGGCTATTTCCCGTGACAGCTCTCAATGACTCTGTAGGAATGGTCAGTAACATTCCTTATGCTTACCTTCCTCGAGAGATCAATCCTTCGAGAGGGTTCGTCACTTCTACCAATCAACGGTCAATTGATCCGATGTTGTATAATTACTCTATAGTGGGTACATTCAGTGATGGCTATCGTTCCAGAAGAATCAGCGAATTATTAACATATGACGACCATATATCAGTTGAAGATATGATGAGATTCCAGGCCGATGTGCTTGAGATTCGAGCACGTAGTATTGTACCTCTAGTAGTAACAGCTTGGGACTCACTCAGTGATAATAATTACACAATTGACTTGGTAGTCGATTGGCTACGTGACTGGAATTTTCAAATGGAAACTGACTTGAAGGCGCCTACAATATGGTTACATCTTCTTGAATCGATTCAGGTCGAATTGTTTGATGAGCTTCGATTTCTCAATGATGAAATAGAAAGCTCCACAATGAAACAAACAGCACTCCCATCAAGTCCCTATCCTCACTCTCCAGTGATAGAACAAATCCTACTAGAGAACAATTCAGATTTGATTGACGATGAAAGGACACTAGGAGTTACCGAAACGAGGGATGATATTCTCGTCAGATCATTACGAAGTACGATAAATGTGATGTATGAAACATACGGTTCAGATACACAAAACTGGGTTTATGGATTGCATCATACTGTCAACATTGATCATATGGCTGGTCTTACAACGATTGAAGGAGGTCCTATCCGAGGACAGCATACATTGTTTCCCTCACGAGGTTGGGAAATGGGGTCTGGACCTGTTTACAGGTTCATACTCGATTTAGCCACCAAAGAGAATTCCAAATTCGTCATAGCTGGAGGTCAGAGCGGCAATCTTTTCAGTGACCATTTTGATGACATGTTTCAACTATGGTTCACTTTCGATGAAGTTGAAGAACACTACCAATACCATGAGATATTCTACTTTGCCTTAGCTGATGATTTCATTGAGTCTGACATTGCTGCTACTCTTATTGAAAGAAGAATAATCTTGCTCCCCTGAAACCTCTCTCCTAATGCTTAAAGGGCACAACATACATAGCAAAAGAATCGAATTATTAAGAGTTGGAGAGAAAATGAAGAGAAAGGGCGTGAACCTTGTTCTTTCATTCATTGGTCCAATAGTACTGATCATCATCCTGACGATGCCTATTGGTCCATTGACCGGAGGATTGGGTATCATTCAACCCATTGGTGGAATCTTCGACAACGGCGCTCCAGAGCCTGGAGATCAGGTAATTACTCTCCCTGGACTTGATGCTGAAGTTGAAGTGATAATCGACCATTTGGGAATTCCCCACATCTATGCTGAGTCCACCTATGATGCCTTTATGGCGCTAGGGTATATGCATGCAAAAGACAGACTGTTTCAGGTTGTTATGCAGAATGCTTTTGCAGCTGGTCGGGTCAGCGAGATTGTGGGTGCTTATGCTGCTAGTTCTGACAAGTTCTACCGTTCAATCGGTCTTGCCCGCTCTGCTCAAGACTCACTTGAGTGGTTTGAGGCAAATGCAGCTTCTGACCCAGACATTCAAGAAGCACTCAATGGTATGTATGCAGAAGTTGCAGGTGCAAATGCGTACATCAGCTCTCTGACAAGCGCGACTATGCCAATGGAGTTCAAGGTTCTAGGATACACTCCTGAACCATGGACGGTTGTTGATTGTTTCATAAATGCCAAGATGCTTGCCTGGGGTCTTGCTGGTGGATTGATGGACTTTGAACGTCAGTGGATTCGAAACACACTCGACAACGACACTCTGTACAACGATTTATTTCCTGATATAATGCCTTATACAATTCCTATAATTCAGGAACAGTACAACCTCAGTCTTGCTGAGTATCCACTTGGTCCAGGAAAGGTTCCGCTCTCTTTGGTTCCTGAAAAGTCCTCGAGTATTTCATTAGCTGAGGAGGCAGTAATTCCTCAAGAAAAGTTGGAGGCTATGGTCAATATGATGAATGAGATTGCCCAACCATTTGGTGATATTGAGTTCGTTGGCAGCAATAACTGGGCAATCAACGGTTCCAAGTCATCAACAGGAATGCCCATTGTGGCTGGAGACCCGCATCTTGGACATCAAGCACCATCAGTATGGTATGAAGCACACATCGTTGTACCTGGTGTCCTTGATGTAACTGGAACCACATTTCCAGGACTACCAGCAGTTCTCATCGGTCATAATGATCACATCGCATATAGCTTCACAAATGTTGGTGCTGATGTCAATGACATCTTTGTTGAACAGCTTAATCCTGCAAATCCTGACCAATACATGTACAATGGTGAGTGGAGAAACTTCATCATCCACCAAGAGGACATTCTTACAAAGGAGGGTGATGTCATTGAATTCACTGTCAAGGAATCAGTCCACGGACCTTGCATCGACTCTGTCTATAGCACCTATAGTTCAGATTCTGAAACACATCCGAACTTGGCTATGAATTGGACGATATCAGGTGCAACGCATGAGTTGGTTGCCACTTCCAAACTGATGCAGGCTGATGATGTCAATGAGGCGATAGATGCATTCTACTGGTGGGACAGTGCAGCTCAGAATTGTGTGTTTGGTGATGACTCTGGCAACATCGCTATGCTTGTCGTTGGGCGATTCCCAATCCGAGTAGGATATACTGGTGAATACCCAGTGACAGCTCTCAATGACTCTATTGGAATGGTGAGTTGGGTTCCATATGCGTACAACCCTCGAGAAGTAAATCCATCTCGAGGATTTGTTTCGTCAGCCAACCAGCGAACAATCGCTCCAGGAAATTACGCCTATGACATACTTGGTCCACAAGCTAATGGATATCGAGGCAGGCGAATCTTTCATCTCTTGGACGTGAATGATGACATTTCAGTGGATGACATGAAACGATTCCAAGCTGATGTTGTAGAGGTCAGAGCAGAAGTCATCGTTCCATATATCGTCGATGCTTGGGATGCAGTGGGCGATGGCAACACAACCTTAGCTGATGCAGTAGACCTGCTCAGAAACTGGGAATACGATATGGAACCTGACCTTGTGGCACCAACTATCTGGATGTATCTTATTGATGCACTCCACCATGAGGTCTTTGATGAAATCAGAACTATTGATAGTTCGATTCCGCTCTCAAGGACTCCAATCTTGGAGGAGCTCATTGTGACTGACGGTACTTGGTACTTGGATGACCATACTACTGTGCCTGTTGAATCTCGTAATGAGATTCTTGTACAAGCATTAATTTCTGCAATTGATAGACTTACTGCAGAGTGGGTTAATGAGCCCAATTGGGAATATGGAAATCGTCATGTCATTGAAATTGACCATCTGGCTGGTTTCACAACAATTGGAAACGAACGGCCTCTCCGTGGTCAGAACACACTAAATGTGGCTACAAATTGGAGGCCGGGGAGTGGTCCATCAACAAGACTAATTGCTGATATGAGCAACATCGAAATGTCGTACATGGCTTACCCGGGTGGCGAGAGTGGGAATATCTTCAGTCCTCACTTTGCTGACATCTTTGAAATCTGGTACTCATTTGACGAGGTCACTGAGCAACATGGATATCATATTCTGTACTTCTACTCGACAGCAGATGCATTTAGAGCTGCAGACACTGATGGCACCTTGATAGAGAGGACCATCACATTTGTAAAATAGGAGGTTATGATATGGGAAAGATCGATGATACAATTCCTAAACTTGCCTTTCTCCCTGCATTAGTGATTACTATTGTCTTTGGTATAGCGCTACAGTTGGCCGGTGACTGGAAACTGATGCTAATCGCTGGAGCGCTAGGAGCTTTGTTTGTGAGGAGAATTCGTAAGGCATTCTTGGTTGGATTTCTTGGGATAGGTATTGCATGGAGCATCCTCTTTGTTTATCTATCAATGACAGCTCAGGCAATGGATGTAGCTAACATCTTCATAAGCCTTCTTGGTCTTGAAGGACTTGGGATCATTGTGATAGTGATTAGCGTCCTCATTGGTGCCTTACTTGGTGGTTTCGGAGGGATGTTGGGACGAGCCCTCTATGAATTCATAGATGAGATTCTTCCATCTGATGGTGGCGGCGAACAAGCTCCTCCTCCTGAACCAGAAAAGGTCGAAGAAGAATCTGAATCAGAAGAATAAACAATGATGCTGTGGCACTCGTTGCCACAGCTCTCTCATTTTTTCTTCCACATGAATGTAGTCAAAGAAAGTAGTGCAGCTATTCCTACCAAGGCGATTACTAGAACGAATTGATTATATGGGCCAGAACGGAATATGCTCTCTTCTATCTCTATTCTGTAGATTGAGTCGTTGGAATAGACAACATACCAAACACCACTGTATGGAATTTCAATGCTCCAAGTGAGTTCCTGAAGACCCAAGCGTTTCAGTAATGGAGTGGCTGATGAGCTCTCAACCCATGAGTTATAGTTCTCTTCATCGAAGACATAGAAGTCGATTCCACCTAGTAGCCAGTTGTCATACTCCGTCTGGTCACCGGGGAAAAGTTCTCCATTATGAGATATCAGAAATTCTCCTGAGAGTGTGTCACCTGCAGAGCATTGTATGGGAAATGATTCCCAGTCATGGGCATTAATCAGAATCTCGTTGGAAAATAGAAGTTCATGGTTGGGAGTACTGTCCTGTTCAAATGCACTTGCACAGGTAGCAATACTCAATGCAATGACTATGCACATGATAATCAATGACTTTCTCAAGAGAAGGACTCCTTTCATCACGATAAAACTCGTTGAGTTAATTCTTTTGGCCAAGTATATTTCCTCTCAGATTCAATTGAAACTGAAAGGGGACCTGTCATTAAGAGTAGGAGTGGATATGAGAAATACCTCCATGATACAGGTATCAGCTATTCATTCTTCATCATTGCCGCATTAGCATTTCTTGTTCAACTCTTGGGTCAATGGCAGTTAATGATACTGGCTGGTATGCTCGGACGTGTTTTTGTGAAACGGCACATTCATGCTTTCATTGCTGGTTTTCTTGGGGTGGCCATCGCATGGTCAATCCTCTTCGTCATTCTAGTGGCTGTAGCTCAAGCGCATATAGTAGGAGAGGTCTTCGCGATTCTGATCGGAGCAGCTGGTGCTGGTTGTTTCATCGTGTTTCTTTCAATTTTGTTTTGAGGTTTCTTAGGAGGAAGCGGGGCACTGGTGGGATATTCTGTCAAGGATATAGCTAATGATTACTTGGGATAGCTACTACCAGCGGTAACTTTTATCAAGACAATTGATGCCGCCCGGACTTGATGAATTGGAGAAAGCTAAGATGAAACTCCTTGTTACTTATAGAAGTGTCACGGGTAATACGAAAAAGATTGCAGAAGCTGTTTTTGGTGTATTAGAAGGTGAGAAGGAAATCAAGCCCTTTCGAGATGTTGATACGTTGGAAGGATATGACTTCGTCTTTGTAGGATGTCCGATAGAGTTCTTTGGAGTAGGTAAGACAACGAAGAAGTGGTTGTATAAACATATCCAAGGAAAGAGAATCGGATTGTTCTGCACTCATGGGGCTCCTGAACTTGCACCCGGTGTCCCAATATGGACTGATGCGTTAAAGGATGTGGCAACTGATGCAGGAGCTGAGATTGTCAACTTCTTCAACTGTCAAGGTGAGCTCAGTCAGAAGGTTCTGGATATGATGTCGGCTGATGATGATCCATATGTAAGAAAATTGGCCAGTTTCGGTCGTGATGGATCAATAGGACAACCTGATGAATTCAGAATCGAGAAAGCTCGAGAGTTCGCTAGAAGAACAATGAAGAAGATGCTATAGCAGATCTTGCTAATTACATGCTGAGGATTTTAATTTCAGGGAGAATCATCATTGCTGCACTAACAACTGATCAGCTCTCCGAAATGCGAAATACTATGTAAAAGACTATGAATTCTACAAGGATAAGGATGAGTTTCCATTTGGCAATGTTAGCTCGTTCAAGAAGATGTACGCAAAACGAATTGCCACTAGTTCACTGAAGGGAATGATGAAGAATCGGTAAGTACGAAACAGATTTAACTATGGTTAAGAAAGAACCAGTACATGAGTTGAAGGAAGGTCTTTTATCTTCCGACTTTCTGAAAACCATCATGCACTAAGGATATTGGTGAAGAGTATGCATCGAGAGATTACCAAGGGAATCCACTACATCGGCGTTGATGATCATCACACAGAACTATTCGAAAACCTCTGGTCCATACCATTTGGGGTTTCGTACAATAGCTACTTGATTGTGGATGAGAAGATAGCACTCATCGAAACTGTGAAGGGTCCTTGGTCTGAGGAGTGGCTTGCAAACATACGTGACATCGTTGACCCTGCAAAGATAGATTATATCATTCTGAATCATATGGAACCTGACCATACAAGTTCTCTTCCTGATATTGCTAAAATTGCCAAGAATGCAACGCTGGTATACACAAACAAAGCCTCTGATATGCAGAAATCCTTCTATGATCTTTCTCTGGAGGAAAAGATAGTCGAGGACTTGGAGGAGATCTCCCTAGGGAAGAAGATTCTCAAGTTTGTGCACGCACCGTTCTTGCATTGGCCTGAAACCATGATGACCTACTTAGTCGAGGATGAGGTCCTCTTCTCCTGTGATGCCTTTGGAGCCTTTGGTGCATTGAATGGAAAAGTGTTTGATGATGAGATTGACATGCGAATGGTCGAGTCTGAGAGTCGACGCTACCTCTCTGCAATCATTACTTCTTACTTCAAGTTTGTACAGAGGGGAATCGAGAAGGTTAAAGACCTGGGAATTGGTATCAAAATGATCGCTCCTAGTCATGGTCCCATCTATCGCAAAGACCCTATGTGGATTGTCAACAAGTATGATGAGTGGACAAGACCTGAACTCGAGAAATACGCGACTATCGTGTACGGGACGATGTATGGATACACGCATCGTCTGGCTATGAAACTCAAGAAGGAACTGATTGACCTTGGCGTGGAGGTCAGAATGCACAACATCTCCTATACTGAGATGAGCAGAGTTCTCGTTGACTCAGTTAGAGCAGGCGTTCTGGTTATAGGTTCTCCCACCTATGATGCGTTTCCATTCCCAAAGATATGGGCATTTGTGAATGAGGTTCAGGGAAAGAGATTCCCGGTCAAGACAGTGGCTCTCTTTGGAACCTATGGATGGGGTGGTGGAGGAGTCAAGAAGCTTCAGAGTATGTTTGAGGAGATGAAGTTTGAGATTCTGGAGCCTGTTGTTCGCGTCAAGGCGAGACCCTCCGAGGAAGAGGGTGAACAGGTCAAGATGCTTGCTAAAGTCATTGCGAATCACCTGAAATAGAAAGTTAGTCTTGTCTAACCGCATTCTTATTAATAACATCCCCCCGAACAACGTATTCTCGCAATTGCGTAGAACCAATGTGGAGGATATACTCCACTGAGAGAGTTGAGAGAAATGAGTCTTAAGGGAACAAAAACCGAGAAGAACTTGCTGACCTCTTTTGCTGGCGAGTCTCAAGCACGCAACAGATATACAATTGCTGCCAAGACTGCTAAGAAAGAGGGCTACCCTCATATTGCTGCGATCTTTGAAGAAACAGCAAGTCATGAGCTGGAACATGCAAAGCGGTTCTTCAAAGCTCTGAAGGAAGGTGGAGCCACAGAAGCAATCAAGGTTGAATGGGACTTCCCAACGAGCGGCGGGTATGAAGATACTGAGTCACTACTCAGACATGCGGCTGCTGGTGAGAAGTTTGAGTTCACGGATATGTATCCTGGTTATGCTGACATAGCAGAGAAAGAGGGCTTCAAGAACATCGCGCACATGTGGCGGATGATTGCGAAGGCTGAAACTTGGCATCATGAGCGTTACCTCGCTTTGGCTGAGCAGATCAAGGATGGCACCATGTTCAAGAAGAAGCAAAAAGTGAAATGGCGATGTAGCAACTGTGGCTATATCCATGAGGGTGAAAGTCCACCAGACGCATGTCCAGCTTGTCAACATGACAAAGGCTACTTCATGCTTCACTTTTCTGAGTATTAGAAAAATCAAAGCGACCCATGACAAAGGAGTCACGGGTCATATCCTTTCTTTTTTTCACTTATACCCACAAAATATCCAACTACTACTCCTGAGGAATCGATAATGAGGATTCGTAGATGGTTAAGATGGCGCATAATCACGCTACAAGAGCGAACTTCAGATACGACCCAACAAAAGCGGGTCTACCATTAAAACACCCATCGATGATGCGTTTCACTGAAGTGGTCTGGCATGGTGAGGATGATGAGGGATATTGTGTGTATAAGAAAGATCCTAAGACGGATGAGATTCTTCGAGTAGATTTTCTCCCTCCTGACTAAAAATCGCGCATTTGTTTCATTCGACATTGAAGTCCTCAAAGCAGTTTTGACACTTGACCATGTTCCAGGTTATGTCCTTCTTCCTATAGGAGAACACTGCACCGCATTTTGGGCATTTTAATGGAGCAGTCATATCTTCCACAGCATAGATTGATTCTAGATTCTGTGTGGGCCGCGGTGTCGTTTGTCTTGATCTTTGACCGACATAAACCGATTTGGGTTTGTCCGACCCGACCTCAGCACCATAGCACAACCAAGCCTTCTTTCCCTTTATGCCTACCCACCAGCAGGTTACGCCAAAAACAAGGAGAATGAATCCTATTGGAATGAGTTCTGCGCCAGGTGTAATGGTAGCTCCAGTCATTATGACTCGAAAAATGAGCCCTACAAAGAACCACATACAACAAATAACACCTTGACAACATGTGTCGATGGCACTCTTTGGTTTCACTTGTGCTGAGCTTCGAGGTTTTTTGTCCAAATTGGCATGGGGTATAGTGCTACCAGGTGTCAACACTGATTCGACGAGAGCCAAAATGCGATTGACTTGGACAACGCTTCCTTTGTAACGTCTTGTGACCCGTCCATCTGGTAGTTCCAAATCGATAGAAACATATGCACCAATATGTCCTGAGCTCTCAGCACGAGCTGAACGAATCATTTCTAAAGCACTCGAGTGCAGTATCTCACGCTTTTTGAAGAAGATGATTTGCCTATTAGTGAAAACAAGATCGCCATTGATTTGTTTTCCTGAAGGATCCACGAATTTCATGTCTTCTTTAAGCAGGACTCCCTCATTTGCGTCATATGCATCAATATCGGCCACATAACTCCCTGATAGCCTGCTTAGTCAATCCAATATTTATCTCTTCACCCGAGTCAGGAATTGGGTGAATTTGTACGATAGACTCAAATCCCAAGTGGAATCATGTTGCTTCGTGACAAAAATGAAGAGTCTATACGGACGTGATTTGATAACCACACAAGAATGGAGTGTTGAAGAACTAGAAAGGACACTAGACCTCTCTTTTGAGTTCAGGGCAAATCGTTATGACCATCCTCTAAACAACTGTCTTGATAGAAGGACATTCTTCATGTTCTTCTACAATCCCAGTGTGCGGACCAGACAATCATTTGAGGCTGCCGCCACTGAGCTTGGAGGACATGCTCAGTTCCTAGAGCCAAAGACCATGAGGCTAAAGACTGGTAAGTCATCAGGTGAGACTGTCGAGGATGCCGCTCAAGTGATGAGTAGATACGCAGTTGGACTCGGAATTAGAATTCTAGAGACTGGCATTGAGTATTATGGTCAGGGCGATGAGCTCCTGAGACAATATGCAGATAATGCAAGTATTCCGATTATCTCAATGGCCCACGACAAGTTCCACCCATGCCAGGGTCTCGCTGATGTCATGGGCTATAAACAGCATGTCGGTAAGAACCTCAAGGGTAAGAAAATACTACAGGTCTGGGGCAAAGGTGCCCTTGTTCGGTCATGGTGTAGTGTCCAAGAGAGTATTCTGATCACCTCAAGACTTGGAATGGATGTCACTCTCGCACATCCTCCGGGTTATGATTTAGACCCTGGGGTCATCAAGTGGTGTGAGGAGAATGCTGAGGCAGCCGACAGCAGGTTCGAGATAGTACACGATCTTGAAGAAGGATACAAAGATGCAGACATAGTCTACTCCCGAAACTGGATGACAGATGGGTTCTATGATGACATGATGAAAAGAGGTGTCGATGAAGCTAAGAAGAAGGAAATAGAACTCGCTGCGAAGTATGATAACTGGATCACTACAAAAGAGTGGATGGCAAAGACCAATGATGCCTTCTTCACTCATTGTGGTCCAGTGGATCGAAATGCTGAGGTCACGGATGAGGTCTGTGATGGTTCCAAATCCATAGTCTATGATGTGGCTGAGAACAGACTCCACGTACAAAAAGCCATCATGGCACTAACCATGGGCAAGCAGTAGTTGGTTCCATGCTCGCAAATATGAATTGGTCAAATTCATTTATTTTATGGAGGTCATTTCAGACCTCCACCCTCTCAGGATGCGTTCTGTAAAGCCTAGGACTCATTTTAGAGTGGCGGAAGAATATTATTCGAGTAATGTATCTCTCAAAACACTTGTCAGAGCTGGGAGGATAAAAACAAGTAGATGGATGCGGGACTGTTCCGGTGGTTGGAATTGCGATAATCAAGACAGTATTCTTCTAATCACGCTGTACCCGTCGACGCTCAGACCTGTAAAAGGAAATCTCCGTGGGTGCCTTATGGCGCCCACACTTCATTCTTCTTCAATATCACCCCAACGGTGACATCTGATAAAGTGGTCTGGTTTGACCTCTCTATATTCTGGAACTTCTTCCCTGCAGATGTCGATTGCATAACGACAACGTGGATGAAAGGCACAACCTTTCGGTAGATCCGTGAGGTCTGGAGGGTCTCCCGGAATACCTCTTAGTCTTGGCCTTTTACCTGCTCGCATCTGCATCATTGCGATGGTGGGAAAACTAGTCATAAGTCCCATTGTATAGGGATGCTGTGGTTCATGAAAGATATCAGCTGCATTTGCAAATTCGACTATCTTACCCGCATACATGATTGCAACTCTATCAGCCATCTCCGCCACCACACCAGCGTCATGACTGATTAATAATAACGAGAGGTCAAACTCATCCCGCACCATCCTCAGGACTTCCATTATCTGTCGCTGCACGGTGACATCAAGCGCTGAGGTTGGTTCATCAGCGATTACCATGTAAGGTCCAGAAACAAGCGCCATGGCAATGAGTATGCGCTGTGACTCTCCTCCACTGAAGCTCGCAGGGTCCAACACAAACCGAAGGTTGGCATCCGCCAGTCTCACAAGTCCTAGATATTCCAAGACCTTCCTCTTGAGTTCAATTAGTCTGATATTCTCATCGTGTACCTCAATTGGTTCCGCAGTTTGATGTCCAATGCTATGCTGAGGGTTGAGAGCATGACCAAGTCCTTGAGGTATAAGTGATAGTTCACGCCCACGGATTGCAGCGAGTTCCTCTTGAGATAGTCCCATAATGTCTCTCCCTTTGAAAATTACACTTCCCTGAACACCTGGTAAATCGGTTGTGCCGGGAAGACCTTTATCAAATGCTCTTCGGAGATCAGGATCTTTTGATGCACCTGCGCTGAACCTTGCGATTTTCTCAAAGAGTCCCATTATAGCTAGAGCCAAGCTTGTTTTCCCTGACCCACTTTCACCTAGAAGTCCTACACACTCTCCCTCTCTGATTTCAAGAGAAACATCATCAACTGCTCGAACCAATCCTTTCTTGGAAGGATAGTACGCCTTCAGGTTCTTCAGAATGAGAAGTTGATCGCCCCTAGCCATACTAACACCATCGAGGGACAGATGTGTTTTCCTAATAAAACTCGTTAAAGAAGCAGGGTTACTTGAATGACCAATAAGTGTTACCAAGCACCCTCTTGAACCTCGAATGATTTAAGGACTAGGTACATTATGAAAGCAGTGAAGAAACATATTGTAAAGAATCCAATTAGAAAAGCAGGTGCTGATAATTTATTCCAGAAGACTAGAGGTCCATAAATGTCCCTAAATGCAGTAACACCAGTAAGGTCTCCAATAAACACAAGAAAATAGGGCATGATTATGAAGAGTGCAACAGCTCCCAAAATGTATAGCGCACGTTTCCTCCAGACTCCTTGTGTGCTTGAGGTGACTGGTTCTTCAACTTCGGTTATTTCAGCATCAATTTCTCTCTCAATCTTCTCAACCAATTGAGTTTCATCTCCTGGTTTTAGCTTCTTTGCTTTCTTCATAAGCTTTTCATCATGTCTCCTGTCTACTTTGTGCATCCACCATTGCTTGAATCCATGCCAGCTTACATCGCTTGTTCTATCAAGCAGACTGTCTACAATAATGAATGTAAATAGTCCTATCATAAGTCCTCCGAACACAGCTGGAAACACACCAAAGAATCGAATGACATTATGCGCTGCCAAACCCACTCTTATGGCAACGAGTCCTGAAACAAGACCGATTCTATTATCGATTAGACTTCTTCGTGTATGTAGGTAATATGATCCTGCCATCATAATGAAGAGGAAAAATGAGATCGCATCGACGAAGAACCATACACCCCACCACTCACTCTGAATTGCTGCACGAACAAACGGATTGTACTCAAATTCAGCACCTATTTGACCAAAGAGAAGGATTGTAAAAGTCGCATCAATGATTCCTACTGGCGAGAGGAGTAGAACAAGATTTCTCACCCATGGTTCTTTCCACCATAAGGTAAACATCTGATGCGAAGTCATTGTTGATAATTTATGGGTCTTCTCTGCGGTCTGCATCTCATCTGGCACCTGCAAATTGTGCAACTAATTCTTGCTATAAGGATTTCCAACTCGGCGATAATTTAAATCAATGAGTGCTTGAAAAATAAGGGGAGAGACCGAGGTTAGAACCCCGGTCTGCATTTTGTTCTATCGCAATAGAGTTACTTTCAGCTACTACACTGCAATGTCTATGCAGTCTTGAAGTAGTGATACCAGTACTCGTCATGCATTGGATTGAACACATACCCGTTCATCCAGGCTCCTTCAACGTGGAATTCAACACCTTGAGAGGTCCAGACGAATGCGTTGTGAGCCATGACAGCATCTAGGATCTGATTGTAGAGTGTAATCCTCGTAGCAGGGTCAGACTCCTGTGCTGCCTCTGCAATCAAATCATCGATTGTAGCAGTGGCCCATGCAACATCATCCTCACCAGTTGAGCCATCTAGACCCATCCTGTATGGATAGGTACCAGTACTCTTGACGAAGGGTGATATGTAGTTGTCAGGGTCAGCGTAGTCTGGCATCCAACCAAGGAAGAAGATAGGCAATTGCCTGTTCCTGACTTGGTAGAGGTAGCTCGCCCACTCAAGACCATATACATCGATGGTAACTGTTGAGCTAGGATCTGTCGAGGCAGGATCAGCAATGATTGCCTCAAGAGCCGACTTGACCATCAAGCTAGCACCCTCACGACCCGTGTTGCCCTCGTTGTAATAGATGTTTATCTGCCATGAGTTGTTTTCGAAGATGTCGTCCAATCCATTTTCCATGGCTAGGTTCCAGTGTGCAACAGCTGTATCCAAATCAGTGACATATGGAACTATTGCATCATTATGTCCGAATAGACCTTGTGGAATTGGTCCAGCTAGTGGAATAGCAATTCCATTCAAAAGATCATTGATGTATGCATCATAGTCGAACGCGTATGTGATAGCAGTTCTTAGCTCCCAGTCCTGGAATGGATTCTGTACTATCTCACCTGAGTAGTTGAGGTAGTCGTTCATGTTGAACCCAAGGAACGCGACATTGTAGTTTGGTAGACCCATCCAGACCTTGACCTCTGGGTTGATACTCTGTCCAACACCGTTATTATTACGGGTTGTGACGTTGTTCCAGATATCATAGGCATTGGTTGTAGGCCAGTCGCATGTATCAGTGGTTCCAGCTTGCAAGTTCAGCATCCTGCTGTTGACATCAATGTTCTTCTTCCATGTGACTTCCTCAATGGTACCTGCGTAGGGATGAGTTGTCTTTGCATCCGCTTCTCTCCAATAGTCATCATTACGTACTATTGTGAGTCTGTCATTGTCAATCCACTCATCAAAGACGAATGGACCAGTTCCGCACATGTCACTGTCCAAGGTGAAGTCATCGCTCTCTGGTGACATTCCACCATGAGCCATGAAGTAGGTTGGACTGATCATTGCACCGACAGCATAGGTGATAGCAGGCAGGAATGGTGCAAATGCATATTCAAGGTGAATCTCCACCTCGTAGTCGCCAGTTACTTCAATCGC
>Ga0180437_10000791_pt1 | contig 57715 bp, 47 predicted proteins | sample SS_ome_4_FD_132410 | JGI IMG/M metagenome (GOLD analysis project Ga0180437, IMG submission 132410) | Hypersaline lake sediment archaeal communities from the Salton Sea, California, USA - SS_3_D_1 metaG | ecosystem: Environmental > Aquatic > Non-marine Saline and Alkaline > Hypersaline >...
AAGCGGGCGGGCCCTTCACGATGAGAATATCGGGGGCCAACGTCGTCAAAGTCCAAGACGTGCTCGTGGGCGAGGTCTGGGTCTGTGGGGGCCAGTCGAACATGGTTCAGCCGGTCAATAACAGCGCCAATGGGGAACAGGAGGTCGCCGACTCAGAGAATCCCACGATTCGGCTGCTCAAGGTTCCGGAGGCGCACGCCGACAGCCCGATTGAAGAAGTGAACGCTCCCTGGAAGCGATGCGAGCCGGGGACTGTCCGGGGGTTCTCGGCGGTGGCCTACTTCTTCGGAAGGGAGATTCAAAGCGAATTGGCTGTGCCTGTAGGGCTCATCCAATCGTGCGTTGGTGGGACGCCTGCCGAAGCGTGGATGAGTATGGCGGCGCTTAGGGCAATTCCCGCCGGACAGGAATACGTTGATTCCTACGACAGAGCACTGAAGGCATATGAGGCCGCGAAGGCAAAGCAAGAAGCGGAATCCGAGGGGCGCCCTGGGACGACCACGCAGGGGCAGGGCGGGCGAAAGGAAGCTCCAGGCCAGAGACCCTCGCGCCTACCCGGGGTTCCTCGGCAGCCGAGCGAGCTGTACAACGGCATGATTGCCCCGCTGCAGCCATATGCCATACGAGGGGTGATCTGGTACCAGGGAGAAGCCAATGCCGGCAATCCTAAGCGGGCGTTGGATTACAGAACGGTCTTCCCTGCATTGATCACCTGCTGGCGCAACGACTGGGGACATGGGGAGTTCCCCTTTCTCTTTGTGCAGTTGGCGGCCTACAGAGCCCGGGAGGGATCGGACTGGCCATTGCTGCGAGAATCGCAGACGATGACGCTTGCTCTCAGAAACACCGGCATGGCTGTGGCAATAGATGCGGGCGAAGAAGGCAACATCCATCCCAGGCGGAAGCAGCCTGTAGGCCACCGCCTTGCGCTTGCCGCCAGAGCCATCGCTTACGGTGAGGACATTCCTTACTCCGGCCCAGTATACGACGGGATGGAGACCCGGGGCGACAGCATCGTTATCAGCTTCAAGCACGCTGATGGGGGCCTTGTTGCGAAGGGAGGAGAACTGAAAGGGTTCTCGGTAGCCGGGCCGGATGGCCAGTTCGTCGATGCCGTTGCGCGGATTGACGGAGACAAGGTCATCGTATCCAGCGCGGATGTCGCCGAACCCACGGCCGTGCGCTATGGTTGGTCCGACTACCCCACCTGCAATTTCTACAACGGTGCTGATCTGCCTGCGGTGCCCTTTCGGACAGACGGTCCCTGAGAGCAGGGCGTTCATTCGATATGGGTGCGCGTTGGGCCAGTCAACGAAACCCGGCTGAAGCGGCGCGGCGCCAGTGTTGGCGTTGGCCCTTTTCCTGTTTCCACGCGCAATCGGATGTTGCTTTTGCCTGCACCTTGATTATCCTGATATATTAGGCGAGGTCAGTGGGTTCCTGCGGCCCTGAGCATCTTCTTTCTTCTTGGGAGGAATAGCAGAAGGAGCGTGATAGTGGCAGATCAGAAGGCGCTTGACAACACCTGCATAAACACCATTCGTTTCTTGTGTGCCGACGCTGTTCAGAAGGCCAACTCCGGCCACCCGGGCACACCCATGGGGGCGGCGTCGATGGTCTATGTGCTGTGGGATCGATTCCTTAAGCACAATCCGGCCAATCCCGCCTGGCCGGACCGTGACCGCTTCGTGCTCTCCGCGGGGCACGCATCTATGCTGCTCTACTCGATGCTGCACCTGACGGGCTATGACATGCCCATGGAGGAACTGAAGAACTTCCGCCAGTGGGGGAGCAGGACACCGGGACATCCGGAATACAATCTGGCCTCCGGCGTGGAGGTCACCACCGGGCCGCTGGGGCAGGGCTTCGCCAACGGCGTGGGTATGGCGGTGGCGGAGAGCTGGCTGGCCGGCAACTTCAATCGGGCCGGGCATGGTATCGTAGATCACTATGTGTACGTCCTCTGCTCGGACGGCGATCTGCAGGAAGGCGTCAGCAGCGAGGCCGCCAGCCTTGCCGGAACGCTTCGCCTGGGCAAGCTCATCTACCTGTACGACAAGAACGGTATCCAGATCGAGGGCAGCACCGACGTCAACTTCCGGGAGAACGTCGGGGCGCGGTTTGACGCGTACGGATGGCAGGTGATCGGTCCCATAGATGGGTTTGATCTGGTGGCCGTTGATGCTGCGATTCGACGAGCACAGAGCGAGACACAGCGTCCTTCCCTGATCATATGCAATACAATCATCGGCTACGGGAGCCCTCAGCAGGGCACGGCGAAGGTGCACGGAGAGCCGCTGGGTGAGGAAGGACTCCGGGCAGCGAAAGAGACACTGGGGTGGCCCCAGGAGCCCGCTTTCTACGTTCCCAAGGAGGCCTCGTCCCACATGCGGCAAGCCCTTCAACGAGGCAAGAAGGCCGAGAGTGAATGGCAAGAGAGAATGAATGCCTACTCCCGTGATTGCCCTGACCTCGCCGCGCAGCTGGAGGCACAGATCAAGGGAGTGCTGCCGGAGGGCTGGGATAAGGAGCTGGAGGGGCTGTTTCCAGCGGGAAGCAAGCCCATCGCTACCCGAAGTGCCTCGGGCAAGGCGCTTAATACCCTCGCGAAACGGGTTACATGGCTTGTAGGCGGCTCGGCTGACCTTGCCGGCAGCACGAAGACAATAATCGAGGGAAGGGGAGATTTCTGCGCAGAGGATCACTCCGGCAACAACATGCACTTCGGTGTTCGCGAGCACGCGATGGGCTCCATGGCCAACGGCATGGCTCTGCACGGGGGCGTTATCCCCTATACGGCGACGTTCCTAGTCTTCTCCGACTACATGCGGCCGCCGATGCGCCTTGCGGCCCTGATGAAGCAGCGCGTCGTCTATGTGTTCACTCACGATAGCATCGGCGTGGGAGAGGACGGGCCCACGCACCAGCCGGTCGAGCACATCATGAGCCTGCGCGCCGTTCCGAACCTGACCGTGATACGCCCCTCCGATGCCACTGAGACCGCTGAGGCGTGGAAGGCTGCGCTAAAGAATGCCGAAGGTCCTACAGCGCTGATGCTGACGCGGCAGAACCTGCCGGTGCTTGACAGGTCCGAAGTTGCTCCGGCAAATGGCCTGCACCGAGGTGGCTACGTCCTCTGGGAGTCGGCGAAGGGAACGCCGGCGCTAATCATCATCGGCACCGGCTCTGAGGTCCACTTCGCCCTTGAAGCAGGAAAGCAACTTGCGTCCGAGGGCATAAAGGTGAGGGTGGTGTCCCTGCCCAGTTGGGAGATGTTTGACAAGCAGCCGAAGAAGTATCGCGAGGATGTGTTGCCCTCCGCCGTCAAGGCCCGCGTTGCGGTCGAGGCGGGAGTCAAAGTCGGCTGGGAGCATTACCTCGGCGCAGAGGGTGCAGTCGTCGGCCTTGAGTCCTTCGGCGCGAGCGCACCTGGGAACATCGTTAGCGAGAAACTCGGCGTGACCAAGGAGAACGTCGTCGCTGCTGCGAAGTCACTTCTGGGGAAGGCCTGACTGCAACAGGTCTGGACACGATAGCGGGCCACTGGCGGGAAGCGGGACGAGTTTCTTCTAGGCCGGAGATCTCGTATGTTTGCGTTTGGCTCCATGCAGCGATTGGTCGACAAAGCCATCGGCGAAATGGCAGAAGAGAAGGTGTGTGCGCGCATCTGGTCCCGCGACCATACAGTGTGGAAACCCCAACCCGAGGAGATTGCCAATCGCCTGGGATGGCTCACCGTCGCCGAGGTGATGACTGGGGAAGCGGAACGCCTCAACGCGCTGGCTGATGAGGTGCGCGCGGAAGGCTACACGGACACGGTGCTTCTTGGGATGGGGGGCTCCAGCCTTGCGCCGGAGGTCCTGCGGAAGACATTCGGCGTCAAGAAGGGATACCTGGATCTCGCGGTGCTTGACAGCACCGATCCCGGCGCTGTGCTTCAAATTGCCGAAAAGCTGGATGCCTCGCGGATCCTCTTCATAGTTGCCACGAAATCGGGTACCACAGCAGAGACTCTCTCGTTCTTCAAGTTCTTCTACAACTGGGTGTCGCAGGCGATGGGGACCGAGCGCTCCGGCAACAGTTTCATCGCGATCACCGACCCGGGCAGCAAGCTGGCTGAACTTGCGTCACGTTACAAGTTTCGAGCCACGTTTGTGAATGATCCCGAGATCGGCGGTCGCTATTCTGCGCTCTCTTACTTCGGCCTTGTGCCGGCGTCGCTTGTAGGAGTAGACCTACATCGGCTGCTGGCCAACGCCCAGACAATGGTGCGCCGAAGTGGGCCTTCCGTGTCTGCGCAGGACAATCTCTCCATGCTGCTGGGTGCCGCGATGGGAGAACTCGCCAATAACGGGCGGGACAAGCTGACTCTTGTTCTATCCCGAGGCATCGAGGCCTTCGGTGACTGGGTCGAGCAACTCATCGCGGAAAGCACCGGCAAAGAGGGGCGCGGAATCCTTCCCGTCGTGGGAGAGCCGTTGGGGCCGGCCTCCATGTACGGCAAAGACCGTCTCTTCATTCACCTCCGTCTGGAGGGCGACGACTCGAACGACTCAGCATTGAAGGCCCTCGAGAAGGCGGGTCATCCTGTTGTCAGCCTACGGATACGCGAACCGTACGACATGGGGGGGCAGTTCTTCCTATGGGAAATGGCCACGGCTGTCGCCGGTCACCGTCTCGGCATTAACCCGTTCGATCAACCGAACGTGGAAGCCGCCAAGGTGCTTGCCAGGCAGATGATCCAGGAGTATGTAGAGAATGGCCGGGTTCCTGAGGAGGAACCGGCTTTGTCTGGCGACGGGATGGAGGTCTATGGTGACATCGGAGCTGATAGTCCGGCCGGAGCTCTTGGTGAGTTCTTGAGTGCTCCGGAGGCTGGGGCCTACGTAGCCATCCATGCATACGTTACGCCCACCCCCGAAAACGACGCCGCCCTGCAGGGGCTGCGTATGAAAGTGAGGGACCGGACGCGACTCGCGACAACCGTCGGCTACGGGCCGCGTTTCCTGCACTCGACGGGACAGCTTCATAAGGGAGATGCCGGGGGGGGGCTCTTCATTCAGTTCACGTGCGACGATACGAAGGACGTGCCCATTCCGGATGAAGCCGGCAGCGAAGCTTCGGAACTTACGTTCGGGGTGCTCAAGGCCGCTCAGGCGATGGGTGACCGCAGGGCCCTGCTGGATGTGGGAAGGCGTGTCATTCGATTCCATCTCGGGGCCGATGTCGCCGCCGGATTGGAGTACCTTTGTAGGGCGTTGTGAACAAGAAGTTTGGTGGACAGACCAGAAAGATGTGGACGGTTACATATGAGAACTCACGCTGGAGGCGGATGGGATGATCTCGATTGAGGCTTCGATCTTGTCGGCGGATGCGACGCGTTTGGGCGAGCAAGCCCGGGAGGCAGTGGATGCCGGATGTGAGGCAGTGCAGGTCGACGTGATGGACGGCCACTTTGTTCCGAACTTGACGTTCGGCCCTGACGTCGTAAGGGCGTTGCGTCCTCATGTGAGCGTCGTGCTCGACGTCCACCTGATGATCTATAGCCCCGAGGGGCACATCGAGGCGTTCACGGACGCCGGTGCTGACAGGCTCATCGTGCACCAGGAAGCGTGCGTGCATCCTCACCGGGTGATGCAGGCTATTCGCGACTTGGGCGCGGAGGCGGGTGTGTCCATCAATCCGGGCACCTCTCTAGATGTTCTAGCGGAACTTCTCGACGTGACGGATTGCATCCAGCTGATGACCGTCAATCCCGGATTCGGCGGGCAAGCTTTCATCCCCAGTCAGCTCGATAAGATCCGGCGGCTCCGGCACATACTTAACAAGCGTCGTATCGATATCCCGATTGCGGTGGACGGAGGGGTGGACACGACTACGGCTCCGCAGATCGTTGCCGCGGGTGCAACGGTTCTGGTGGCGGGCTCCAGCGTCTACGGCAAGGGTGCCACAGTTGGCGAGAACGTTGCCGCGTTGCGCGCCAGCTTCAAGGGCTGATGCGGGGAGGCAGTGCATGGACATAGGGATGGTGGGCTTGGGCAAAATGGGTGCCAACATGGTTGCGCGCCTGCTTCGGGGCGGGCACCGGGTCGTCGCCTTCGATGTTAACGAGTCTGCGATCAGCACGGTCGAATCCGAAAGGGCGGACGGTGCGCGCAGCCTGGACGAACTGGTCAAGAAGCTGAAGCCACCCCGTGCCATATGGCTCATGGTGCCGGCGGGGGATCCGACCGAGAAGACCATCGAAGAACTGGGCGATCGTCTGTCGCCGGGCGACGTCATCATCGAAGGGGGCAACAGCAACTACAAGGATTCGATGCGCCGTGCTGCGTGGCTCGAGCAGAATGGGCTTCACTTTGTCGACGTGGGGACCAGCGGAGGGGTGTGGGGACTGACCGAAGGGTACAGCATGATGGTCGGGGGAGAGAAGGCTGTCGTCGAAAGCCTGCGGCCTGTATTCGAAACCCTCGCCCCGGCTCCGGACAAGGGGTGGGGTAGGGTAGGTCCAAGTGGGGCAGGGCACTTCGTCAAAATGATTCACAACGGGATCGAGTACGGGATGATGGAAGCCTACGCCGAGGGGTTCGAGCTACTGAAGGCAAAGAAGGAATTCAGCCTGGACTTGCACAACATAGCCGAGATGTGGCGATACGGGAGTGTGGTCAGATCCTGGTTGCTCGACCTGACAGCCGTCGTTCTTTCGCAAGGCCAGGACCTGGAAGGGATAAGGGGTTGGGTGGCTGATAGCGGCGAAGGACGTTGGACGGTGGCCGAGGCCATCGACCAGGACATCCCAGCGCCGGTGATAACGCTCTCACTTCTCACGAGATTCGTCAGCCGCCAGGAAGAGAGTTACGCCGCCAAGCTGCTTGCCGCCATGCGTGGCCAGTTCGGTGGCCACGAGGTGAAGCGGGACGATTGATTCCTGCCCTTACACTGACGCCGGCCGTCTTCATCTCTGAAACTGCAGTGCAGTCAGAGAGTGGGGAGGGAACGCGTAGCTCAGTTGCGTTCCATCGATGCGCGCAGTAGATTCCTCAATCCGAACTCTGTCAGGCTCCTCCAATGTGTTCTTGGTGAGGAAGCTGTCAGCGGCGACCTGCGAGACACGCACATCGGGTCCAGGCTCCAACCCGTGCAGATCTATCAGCGCGGTGAGCGCTTGTTCGGGATGGCGGTTGGCTACTATGAGGCAAAGCACGTTCCCAGTAGCGTCCAGCAATGCCACCGGGTCGAGATACGGAACGCCTTCCACAGCGGGCCAGATTCGCTTCGGGACGCTGAACTGAGCGCAGCGCATCTCCAAGGCCACAGGTCTTCTGCCCGGCTGATTGGCATACAGGTGATGTGCCCAGTGTACCGGGTTCGCGAAGACGATCTCGCGCTGCTTTCGCAAGCCACCGCCGTGATTGACGAGCGCGCTGTGGGTTATCATCTCGACAAGGCCGCCCTGCCGAATGCAGGAATGCAGAATTCCGGAGAAGAAAAGCGCCTCGGACATCGTATCGTTGGTGGGATAGTCGGGCGCATGGATGAAAATCTGGAGTTCCGTCAAGGCGATCTTCGGTTCGGGGACCTTGCGCGCCATCTGCTCCTTCAGCCCACGTAGGTGAGCGTCGTAGTGCCACGTGTAGGCCATCAAGGTCTCGAACGATTCCCGGGCGCTGTAGCTCTTATTCAGGTTCTGGCCGACGAGCGTGTGAAGGGACACCGACCGCAGGATGTCCGAGTCCTTCTCGATCAGAGGAGCGTTCCATTTTGTGTCATTTCCGCAGGCGACTATCTTGATGCGGGGATCGGCAGCTTTCATCTCATCGAAGAAGCGCCGGTACCGGTTTGCATATTCATTGGGGGTGCAGTTCCCGATCTGCCAACTGCCGTACAACTCGTTTCCTATTTCCCACCAGAGAATGTTGTAGGGCTTGGGGTGGCCGTTGGCGGCACGCGACGCCCCGTACCTCGTTTCTTTGCCACCGTTGCAGTATTCCACCCAGCCGGCGGCTTCCTCCGGCGTCCCGTCGCCGGCATTCACGCAGATCATGGGTTCGCACCCGACCTCCCGACAGAAGGCTACGAACTCGTCCGTGCCCACGTGGTTGTATTCAATGCGATCGCGCCAAGCGGGATTCCGGAGCGTGGGCCGTCTCTCCGTCGGGCCTATCCCGTCTTCCCAATGGTAGCCGGAACTGAAGTTCCCTCCCGGCCATCGAAGGAGAGGAAGGCGGGCGTCCTTGAGCATGTGGATGACGTCGGGGTCAAATCCGGCGATGTTGTCCTTAGGAAAGAGGATCATGTGGTCCAGCCATAGCGTTCCGGGCTCGGACACGGAGATGATGAAATCCAGTGGCTCCCCGCGCGGCGCTGCAGGCAGCTTCAGCTCCCGCCGATAGGCTTTCCATGTCTCGTCGGGGGCTGGCACCTGCGCCGAGCACAGCTCTTGCCCGGTTGAAGCGTCCCGTATGGTGATCGCCACGTGATGGCGCAGCCCGATCCCTTTGGCCCAGAGCTCCAGCTCGAACTCCTCCACTCTGTGCAGCGGCAGGAACACTCGCTGCATCAGCCCGACCTCGCCCGCTGCGACGGAGGCGACCTCCATCTTCTGCGAGTGAGGAGGACTGACGCAGTCCCGGTCGAAGGAAAACGCCGCTTCGCCCTCACCGTAGCGAACCCAGTAGAGCGCCGGATCGCCGACATCCGTTTCCTGTTCCTCACGCCGTTGTCCTGCCGGGGGACCGAGAATGCTCCGGGGCTCGAATTCCGGGTTCCTCAGAACCTGGGACCACATCCCGTTGTAGATGTTCCTGCCAAGGTGCTCGGTGAACTTGCCGAATAAGGCTTCGGGGATCCGGTCTGCCACGCGGTCGGCGTGGATCTCAATAACGGCTTCATCCATCGCTGCGTTCTGGTAACGGAAAAACTGGTTCACTGTACCCTCCTGTGAGAAGCAGATACAGGTTGGCCCAGCCCCTGTCATAAGAGAGACGACGATGCTGGCTGCTACGGCTCTGATCAACAGCTTCACAAGTTCTTACTCTATCGTGTTCGTGATTGTCAGTTACGCCCACAGGCAGGTGAAAGGCGCCCAATCTGGCTGCTAATTGTCTACTGATGCGGCCCAAACCATGCCGCGCATTATCAGCTCAAGCGCCTCCGGCTCACGAGTCGCCTCGGCGTTGTGCCCGACCGAACAGTAGAAGACACGTCCCTTGCCGTACATCTTCGTCCAGGCAACAGGCATTACAACATCGTCGAAGTTTGTCGTGGCCAGCACATGGATGGCGGGGTCGACGTGCATGTAGTATTGCTCGGAAGTAACGGTGAAGTCCTTGAGCCCCTTCGTGACAGGGTGGTCGTTGTCCACGATGTTGACGTCGTACGTAACGCCGGCGCCGCCGGGGTGGGCCACCCACTGCCCGCCCACCATGAACTGGTAAGGTGTGGCTTCCCGGAAGGAGTCTGCCATTCCGCCGTGGACGCCGGCAATGCCTGTGCCGTTCTCGACGGCCTGCAGCAAAGGCGTTAGCTGTTCTTTGTCTATTGTCCCCATCGTCCATTCGGGGACGATCAGGTCAAGAGACTCGAGGTGTTCTTGGTTCTTGTAGGCGTCGAGAGTATTGGATACCTCTACCTCGAAGCCGCGTTCCTCTAGCTCTGTCCTAAATATCTCAGCTACCTGATCGGGCTCATGGCCCTTCCATCCGCCTGCCACGATGAGCGCTTTCTTCATGCGTCGTACCTCCGCACAGGTTGAAATGAGTCCCTACTTCCACTCGATTGCCCCGAGTTCCAGCGGCTCCAGGGCAACCTCCACGTATTGCGTACCCCCCAATTCAACAGTAGTGGGTTTGTTACTCAGCGTTGACTGAACGATCGACTTATGCGCGACCGGCTGGAGGCGAACCGTGGTCTTCTTCTCCCAGCCGTTTCCCAACAGCCACAGAACTCTGTCACCTTCAGGATGGAGAAGGGCCCCCACCGCGGGGTCCTGCGAGTAGATGGGCACCTCTCTCCATTTACTCTCGTCCGCGCTCTTCGCGAAGCACTTGGGGAAGCGCCACACCCTCCCCCTGGCGAAATACGGGTTGAACGGGCCCTGCTGGATGTCGTTGGCCTTTGCTGCGAAAGCTAAGTCTGCCGCTCGCGCCGCATCGTCACCGAGCGTGATTCCCTCCCTTAATGAGATCTTGCGCGGCTGTTCACCAGACCCGCCTCGCGATTCGACGGAGAAGAAACGTGGGCTCCACTTATCAGTCACGTGGAGCAGCTTACCTCTCACGAACTGAATGGACAACTCCGCTCTGCAAGAAGACATCCGGGTCGTCGCATAGCCACCCCACAGGATGACCTGGTCTCCGTAGATATAGTCATACATGGGAATGCGCGTGACGTGCTTGTTCGTCGGATCCAGTGGGGCCATGGCGCTTCGCATCAGAACCACGTGCATCCACGGCATGTAAGGCTCGGCCATATGTTCGCCTCCAAAGATGGCTTTAGGTTGGCGATCGTACACGATGCCGTGCAGTCTGTTGAGCAACGTGATGTTGCCGTCCACGTACCATTTCCCGCAGCCGGGGGGATGATCGTGACGCGGGTTGTGGCATGTGCGGGGCTGGCCGGCCGGCCATATGTCCATGCTGATGAAGTCGTGCTGGTAGTCGCAGAGCTTGCTGACGAGGTGCGCGAGCTTCTCGTGGTACTCGTCGGAACTGGGGCAGGTAAGGACGAACTCACCCAGTTGTCCTTGTTGGCCGACGAGCGCTTTCCTATCTTGTCGGCCGCGTGGCATTATCGCCATGTTCTTGATGTGCTCTTCGAAGTACTTGTCCGTTATGTCGCGGTGCAGCCAGTACTGGCCGCTGGAGAACAAGTGCTTGAGATGATTCCCCCAGCTCCGCGCCTTCTTAGACGCCTCTATCATGGCCTCTTCGCCGCCGATCGGTGGGAAGGAATCCGGCGCTATCCACATGCCGTAGTGCTCCCAGCGCTGGAACTGATGCACGACCGGGCGGTTGCCGAGAAGCTCGTTCATTTCGGGTTGATGCTCAACTATCCACGATGGAAGGACCCGGGTCCAGTTCTCATTGTCGTGCACAGTCGCGAGCACGGGCATGTCGAGGATCCATCTGGGGAAGTCGACCTTCTTCTCCATCCACCATTGTTTCCTGCTCCATTCGGCATATACATCTGCGGCGTCGTACCATGACGGCCCACATGCCTGGATCCGCACCTCGTAGTCTTGTCTGAAGGTGAAGCCGGGCGTCTCGTCGAAGTGGTGCAGGACTGTCCACCCGGCGGAGTCGGTGCTTTTGTCGAAGTGCAGGTTGAACTGCTTGGGATTGCAGTCGGCATCCGCAGCGTACATGACAAGGCCGGCCTTGTCGTGGTACAGGGCGTGGAACTGGACGCCCTGCGCGCCGGGATATCCGAGGATTGCGAGCATCGGCCGCCTGCTTCTTCGCAACTCTTCGACCGGATTCTGATGGATCTCTCCTGATGCGTTCGGAAGCAAATAGACGTCCTTGTCGGGATCTCCCGAGAGCGACCTGTGGCCGCTTACGTACGGGTATAGAAGGTGCGCACACACCGTTTCCGGGCCGCATCGCACTTCTGACGTGAAGCCGATGTAGTCCCCTTCGGACTCGATTGTTGAGATGACCTCGATGCTTTGACCCTTCAGTCCGGCATGGCGAAAACGCACTCCACTGGGAAGCATGTCGTATTCGAATTCGTCGAAATCCAGGCTCCGGTACTCCATCGCCCGCCTGCCCTGGACATACGCAATTCTGAATAACGTTGGCGCCTCCCAGTCAGGGGAGACTACTTCTAGTTCTCCGCTCTTCAGTGAAGCGATCCCGCCCTTGCTGGCAAGATCAAACTCGATCTCTAACGTCTTCGCCTTGAGCGTGAGGGATTCCGCACTGCCGCCGAATCCAAGGAACGGAAACAGCAGAGTCGCAAACAGGATGATCGAAGGCATCATTCGTTCCATGCCATCTCTCCCGCTTGGGCGATGCGGCCGGTGATCGAAAACAGCCGGGGCCGCCCGCTCCGGTGCGAGGCCTTAGGCGATCGGGGAAGCTCGAGCGTTATCCCAACGAGCTACGCATCTGAATAGGCAGTGAGTCCGATGACGTCGGCCTGTACTTGCCTTCAAAGTATGTCCTCAGACGCGAGCGATGCTCCTTGATTACTTCCCGATTCTGCGGCAGCAGGGCCACGTTGGAAATCTGTCCCGGATCGTCGTCCAAATTGAACAGCAACTCCCTGTCCATTACGTCATCCTCGATATACAGCCAGTCCTTGCTTCGCAGCGCAAACCTGCCGTAGTCCATGCCCTGGCTCTTCAGCATGCTGAAGACGTACTGCTTATGCTGGTCGGTCTCGCCCGCGACGAGGGGCAGCAGCGACTTGCCTTGTACCTCGTCTTCCGGGATCTGCACGTCGGCCAGTTCCAGGAACGTAGGCATCAGGTCAATCTGCTCGACTGGTTGCGGAATAGTTTTGCCGGAGTACCTCTCCTTCGGGAACCGGATGATGAGCGGAACGCGCGTCAGCTCGTCGTACACGTCACCTTTCATTATCGTCCCGTGGCCACCTGCGAAATCCCCATGATCCGCCGTGTACACGACCAACGTGTTGTCAGATAGCCCGAGGCCTTCCAGCTCCTTCAGGATCCGGCCTATGTTGAAGTCTATCAGAGAGATCTCCCCGTAGTACCTGGCTAGAAAGGTCTTGATCGCCTCTACGTCCGCGTCGAAATGCACGCCGAGGTACTGCTGCATCATGTTGATGTGCCAAAGGGCGTAGTATCTCGGCTTTCCGAAGTTCGCGGGAAGCTCGATCTCCGAAGGGGCGTACATCTGGGCATATTCGGGGGAGGGGAGGCATGGGTGGTGTGGGGGGACATAGGACACCCACAGCAGGAAAGGCCGGCCCCCGTCGGCGGCACGTTCGCGAAGCACCTGAAGGGCCTTGTTCGTGAGCTGAGACGTGGGATGGTCTTCAGTATTGAGCCCCGAAATGCCACATATCGGAGCGTTAGGAGTGCCGCGTACGTTCTTCTGATGCTCGTCAGCCATCCACGCCTTCCCGCGCTCCCACATGGGGACGTCGTACATGTTTTCGAATCCACGTTTCTCCTGTGGAGGAATGTGATGCATCTTACCCACCGAGCCAACCCAGTATCCTGCGCCACGCAGCAAGTCTGCCAAGAAGACCTCGTCCTTGCGGAGCCGGGTCTTCTGGCTTAATTGGCCGTGGCACTGTGGGTACTTGCCTGTTAGCAGGCAGGCGCGAGACGGGATGCAGAGAGGGGACTGGACGATGGGATACTCAAAGCGCACGCCCCGCTTGGCAAACGCATCGAGGTTTGGCGTCTGGACCTGCCGGTTCCCGTAGCAGCCAGTTGCGGTTGCCGTATGCTGGTCACTCATGATGAAGAGGATGTTCGGCTTTCCTGCTCGAGGCGACGCAGTGGCGGCAATGGCTGGCAATACTACCAGATTGGCAGCCGCCGTGCTGGCAACCGCCCTCTTAAGGAAGTCGCGACGGCTAATCCTGCGGCTCATGTCTTCGCTCCTTGCTCTCGGTTTGTCAGCTTCACTCTGTCTTCGGCCAATGGCGTCATCACGGCATTCTACTAATTATGAAGCCGGTTTTGAAGGCTCACGGGCACCGGTTCGTGCTGTTCGTGCGGGGTTGATCTCGCCGCGAAGCGCTCTTGCGCTATGGGAACTTGGCGCTAGAGGGGGAGGGTAGGGGGCGGGGATCACGGGACGAGGAGACTCAGTCGTCGGCGGATACGGCCTTCTCGATGTCGTAGGCGAAGTTGCCCACAGAGTCCAACTCAGATGTGTCGACGACATACGGCTCGGAGATGTCTTTCCCTTCTCGGTCACTGGTTACCATGACTGTGGGCCGGTCGAGGTGAGCCGGATTGATCGCCTTGACGACGGCGAGTTCTCCGCTTTTTAGTCGGATGCGTGCCCCGGGAGGATAAACGCCCACCACGCGCACAAACGCACGCACGAGAAAAGGGTTGAACTGTGTTCCCGCGCCGTCTATCAATGCCGCCGCGGCCCTGTCGCATGGCATGCTCTTCTTATAGGGGCGTCTGGAAATCAGGGCCTCGTACACGTCGATCAGGTTTATCGTCATCGTGACCAAATCGAGATGCGTTCTATCCTCGACTTTGGGATAGCCGCCGAGGTCGTACCCGAGGTGGTGGCCGAAAGCTGCGCTGACTGACATATTGTGGACTCCTGAGAGATCGGCAAGGAATCTCGCGCCGCGCTCTGGATGAGTCTTCACCATTGCGTACTCTTGGTCTGTGAGTTTTCCAGGCTTGTACAGAACTTCCTCGGGTATGAACACCTTGCCAACATCGTGAAGCAGTGCGGCCTCGCTTACCCGAAGCAGCAGCTCCTTGTCTTGTGTCAAAGTCCTGGCAAGGGCGACGGTAAGTATGCACACGTTAACAGAATGATTGTAGGTGTACTCGTCGAAATCCTTGAACGCCGTGAAGGACAGAGCGTCGTCGCTCCGTTCACCTACACAGTTAACTATGTTCTCGGCCAACGCCTGGGCCCTTGGCACGTCGAACGTTTGTCCCCTCTTGGTGTCGATAACCATCTGTTGCAGGAAAGCCATCGAGTCCTGGTAAGTGTTGCCGACGGCGGCTGTCTCCGACAGGATCGGCGTTTCCAAACTCGTCTCAGCCGGCATGGTCTGCAATGCTATGTGGGTTATCCCCTTGGATGCCAAGTGCCTCTGAGCGTCATAGAGGCTCTCTTGGTCTGAGGGCTCCTCAGAGAGGAATTCAATCAGGCGCAGCACTTCGTCCGCTTCGAGCCTCTCCTCGAATGAAAGGCCGTGCGCTCCCCTTTCGAGCAAGGCGTCAATAAGCCGCACTGCGTACAGACTCACCTCGTACAGGGGCTCCCCGCGATATATGAGCTGCCTTTCACGAATCCCGAAGGTGAGTTCCCCTTCTGACAGGAGGACGGTTCGAATGGCTCTGAAGGCATCGGAAGTCGCCTCTATGACCTTGCCGTGGCCGGGGAAGTAAAGAGCCGCCTTCATCAGGCAAACCACGAGTCCTCTTATTGCGTTTTCTATCATGTCCATGGCAACCTAACCTTGCCTTGTCGGCCTTTGCTCTACCGTGTACGTGTCGGTATCCCCGTGCAAGCGCGCCAGTGCCCGGCTGGCTGCGTGGCGCAGTCTTGCAGCGGCACGTCGTCTGAATATGCCTCTGGTGCTCGCGACCACGTTCAGCGTTGGCTCAGCCCTTTCATTACCCAGTCGCCCGAGCGCCTGCACGGCCATGATGCGCTCGTCCAAGCGCCGGTTAAACAAGTCCCTCATTTGGGCGATACGCGATAGCGTTTCGAGGGAAGCTACCTGATCAACATTGGCCAGGAGCAGGATGATGGACTTGCGAGTTTGCTTGTTTCCCGTTTGATAGTGCCTGCCGAGAGCCAGCGCGGCCTCCGGTGTCCCGTTCTCCGCCAATGCTGTCAAGCCGGCTCTCGCCACCGAGGCGTCTCGGTGCTTCGAAAGTGCCTCAAGTAGTTCCACGGCAGACTCGTGTCTGAGGGCGCTCAGCAGTGGAGCAAGGTCCTGCAGAGTTGTGGGATCGTGGGCCTCCAGCTGCTCCCTCAGAGCGGCAGCCGCATATGTCGGAACCATTGCGATTGCGGCCAGAATGCAATCCTTCGCCTTGCTGTCGGAGGTGGAGAAATAATGCTCCATCATTGACTCTACGGCTTCAGGTCTGGCACTCACGAAAACCCGTATCACGTCGTTCTTCTCAGAGTCCTCGGCAGCGCTATTGACTACTGAATCGACAAGCTCACCGGCATCAAAGCGCTCCAATCCCTCACGACATCCGGCGGCTGCAGTTGCCGGCACGCCATCTGCCTCGCCGGTGGCTGCGGTCTTCAGAAGCCGCCAGATGAACTTGCTCCTGTCGGGTGCGCCCAGCCCCTGAATCGCCCTTGCCAGCCTAGCGCCGAGTTTCCGTGACGCTTCCCGGTCCTCTTCCCGCGTAAGAAGGTGCCACATGGCCGCTGCGGCGGCTCGTGATATGTCTGCGTTCTCGACCGCCGTCTCCTTGGTGCCGGCTTCCTCACCCATGTCTCCCAGTTTCTGCAAGACGGTGTGCACGGGGGAGTGTTCGGGAGCACCTCGAAGCTCGGTTCGTTTTGGTGGTTCCAGCGCCCTTCCTTTAACAGATGGCATGTGGGCAAAGATCCATTTCAGCAGATCTGCCGTTGCAGGATTGACGTTTCGCGAACTGTCAGCTTGGGCTCTCAAGAACTCAACGAAATTCTCTTGTGAGGAGAAGAGCTTATGCGTTGCGGCCTTCATCTTTGCGGCACCGGGTTCACCCGTTTCTTCTCTTCTTGCTGGGCAGGTGGTCTCCGTCGCAGCATCGAGTACCCACTTAACAGTGTTTCCGAGCGCCCGATGGCCGACTTGGCCAAAAGGGACTTTGGACTGTTTCATCAACGTAACCAAGGCTTGAGCCACTGGGACGCTCAGCCCCGGAAGGTGGTCAAGTAGTCCGTTGCTGGCCAGAGAGCCATCCAGCGCCAAGCTTCTCTCCAGAACGCTCTGGTCAGTAAGAGCTCTGCGCAGAACCGGAACATCTGCAGGAGGTAGGTCCGCATTTTTTAAGAGCTTCTCGAACGCCACTCCGTACGCCAGAAGACGATGTGCGCTGTCAACTGCTTTCGATGGATCCTTGATCTCTGATCCCACTTCCCGGCCGTCCATGCTGTATCTGAATTCCAGAAGCTCCACGGAGTTGACATCAGCATCGATAAGAGCCTGCCGAGGACCTCCGAGGGACTCAAGTTCTTCAGCCTTCAGCGCAATGACTTCGGCAAGACCCGTGATGTCCGCCGAGCTCACCCCACTCCTTATGAGGATCATGCGAATGCGGCGCTTCCGCAACTCGGGGACAAAGCTCTCCGCAATCGGGTCACTCTCGCTGAGAACTCCATCCTCACACAACAGCTTGTCGAAGTGCACGAGCAGAAGCAGGCTGGACCGTCGGCTGAAGAGCTTCTCCAGGACCTCAACACATGCGTCAGAGGCGGCATCGACGCGCGGGTGTCCCGACGGGTACATTCGCATGGAGTGAATCAGGGATGACAGTCTCAGCACTGCCTCGTGCGCCAGAGGGCTCTGGTCCGTTCGGCCTCCTTCTCGGGTGGCTTCACCTGGCGTCAAGGCTACCTCCGCGCTCTCGGCTGGGCATTCCCAAACCAAGCTGTGGGCGCCCACACGGTTGTGGGCCATCATCCTAGGGGATCTGCATTGAGGCCATCATGTTCTATCGACGGTTTTGCCAGTATTTCTTGATTGCTGACGCACGGAGACCCTCCGCACTGGGTCGGCAACTCCTCTGGGAACACTCACCCGTAGCCCAAGTTAGGGCGCAACTTCTTCTTGACGGTAGATTGGCTGGAGAACAGAATAACAGAAGAGAGCCTGGTTGTGGAACAATTTCACATTGGGCCTTCACACATGTCTGCAAACCGGCGTCGCACCGAGGAGGTGGTACGCATACAAGGGCAGTCAGGGCTTCGAAGCCTTCTGGTCCATATCTAGAAGGTTTTCTGGCGGGGGATAAGGATGTCAGGACTGGTAAGTCGTCGAGATATGATCAAATCTGCGGGTCTCGGGGCGCTGGCCCTTTCGATGGGGCGCGAGACAGCGTCCGCGGCTGAAGGCTTAGTACCGAGGGCAATCCTGCCCAGGAAATACGAGCTCCCTGACCTACCCTATGCCTACGACGCGCTCGCTCCCGCACTCGCGGAAGAGATTCTGCGAGTGCACCACGACAAACACCACGCTGGCTACGTCAACGGGCTTAACTCGACGCTGACGAAGCTTGAGGATGCGCGAGCGACCGGCGATTTCGGACAGGTCAAGGCGCTCTCGCGCGACCTCGCCTTCCACGGCTCGGGTCATGTGCTTCACACCCTGTATTGGACCAGCATGACCCCCCGCGGCTCAGGTGGTCCGGAAGGCAGACTGCTGCAATTGCTTGAGCGAGATTTCGGCTCTTTCTCGGCTTTTAAAGCGCAGTTCATCGCAGCCAGCAATCAGGTGGAAGGCAGTGGGTGGGGCCTGCTAGCATACGAGCCAATGGGTCGCAGGCTCATCGTTCTCCAAGTGGAGAAGCATCAGGACCTCACGATCTGGGGTGTCGCGCCTCTGCTCGTCTGCGACGTGTGGGAACACGCCTACTATGCCCAATACCAGAATCGCCGTTCAGATTATGTTGACAGCTTTTTCGGGCTCATTGACTGGCCCTCTGTCGGTGCGCGCTGCGCGGAGGCTATGGCCTGATGGCGCGGTGAGCATATGCAGCAGGGGAGGGGGCGATGAGAGAACTGATTGTTGCTGCAGACGGAGTCGAAGAAAGCAAACTCCTGTGCCGATACTGCAGATTTGCGGAGCAGCGTATCCCAGTTGATATTGCGGGGCCGCGAGTAGGCGCGATAATGCGCAAGCACGGTTACGCGCTGTCTTGGTCTTGCCGGGGGCAAGGCCCCCAGGCGGTACGGCTGGATGAAAGACCAGTGTCAACGACGAGACAGATTCTTGAGTCTGGGGAGCCAGTGGCGGCCATATGCCGCCGAGCGCAGGTGCTCATCTCTGGCCACGTGCTAGACGGGAGGAAGGGCACACGGTATAAGGGGCCCGAGACGATCTCAAGGCAGCGGGCGGTCACTACCTGGCCGAGGAGGTAGCCGTGGACGGAAACTCAACCACCTGTCACCTGTCCGCTGACTTACCCGCATTCTGCCGCGCAATATTTCGCGCACTGGGCGAATAGAACTGGCCCCGGAACCTCCCGTGGCCTTTAGGTAAGAATGGTGACTCTTGAGCTAGATGGAAGGAGGTCTTGTCGTGCCTGAGTTTGTCAATCCATTCACCGGGATGACTCCGGACCGGAAGATGACCGATTCGGAGCTGCTGAGGGCATTGAGGCTCAATCTGGCCGCGGAAGAAGAGGCTGTGCACCTGTACGAGTCGCACGCGGACGCCACCGACAACAAACTGGCCAAAGCGGTGCTACACGACATTGCCAACGAGGAGCGTGTTCACGCAGGCGAGTTCCAGCGCCTGATCTGCATCCTCGCGCCCGATGAGGACAAGCTTCTCGCGGAGGGAGCCGAGGAAGTCGACGAGCTAGCCCAGGAGAAGCCCTGAACCCCGCGTGCCGAACGGCATCGCTCGTCGGCAATGTGCCCTCGGTGACATGGGGACGCTGGGATGTAGCTACTAGGTTGCGAAGCGCGCTGCTGCATAATGAACCGTGGCTAACGTTCGCGAGCAGCGGCTACCCCCGCGATTGACTTCTCCCATGCTACTTAAAGGGCGTCCTGGAAACCATTCGGGGAGCGACGGGGTCGGCTCAGCCTGATAGCAGTGAGGCCTGGACATGCGGCGGCAGCGTGTCCGATAATATATCTTATGTGACATTGCGAGCGCAGAGAAAGGGGGCTCATTCCATCACCAGCTTATATCCGGGCAGATGTGCGATTCATCCGTGATGCCACCATGCCGCGATTTTCGTCAGAATCAGACACCCGCCTCCGAACACCATGAGAAGCCCGCCGACGACTAATCCAGAAGGAGTAAGGAGTGCGGGAAAGGGATGCAATGGCGGTCACTATCCCGGCGAGCGCGGCAAGGGTGAAGAGAACGCTGAGGCCCTTGTAACGCTTCGCCGTCTTCTCTATGGTCCGCACCTGCCTGCCGCTCACAACATCCGCTCGAGCCGCCAGCGGATTGCCGCAATGAGGACACCTCTCCGCGTTGCTCGATATCTGTGCCGCACATTCCGAGCAGTTGATCAACGCCACGTTACGCCTCCTTGCTGCCAGCCAGAGCATCGGCCCGATCCCCCAGGGGATTGCCGCAAAGAGGACAGCTTTGCGCCTTGTTCGAGAGTTGCTTTTGGCACTCGGGGCATTTTATCAGCGCGATATTTCTTTCTCCTGCGCTTCATCTCCGTCGCACGGACGGGCTGCCAGTGATTAATTGCAGACTCTTGTGGCCTCGCATGGATATTTGCTTAGCCACGGGACCAATGTGGATATTCTCTCGAGCAAACCTGGCCATCGCTTCGGCCTTCGCCAAGTGGGAGCCAAGAAGTTCCGCTTGGTCGCGTTCCAGCATGATGCTCGACATGCTGAAATCTTCGTCCGGTCGGATGTGAACGGAGAAACCGTACTTCACGTTTTGGGAGTACGTGATTTTGTATTTGCCTGCTTTCAGTGTCTTGCTCATATCTTGCTTGGCGTTCTTCATCGCCTTCCAGTACTTGTCGGTATTTGAGACCAGTACTCTTCCAATAGCCGCGGCCTCTGAAGGAAGCAACCATAGACTGTCGCCCATGATCCCCGTCTCGCGCAAATCGATGGTCAACCTGTCTGGAGTAAGGTCTAGGTCGATCCGCGCATTTCCTTCCTCCGCGACGATCCACGTAAATCTCCATTTCTCCAATTCAAAGGATTCGTCCGCTGACATTGCAGACCTTGCCACGATGCTTGCCAGGACTGCCAAGACCACCACTACACATGCGAATGAGAACTTACGCGTCATCGCCCTCCCCTCCTTTCGCGAGAATGGTATCAACGGCGGCTTTCCGACTGTCTGTTGGCCATCGTTTCCCGCGCCGCCAAAGGTAGAGCGAATTGATGACCCGCGCCGCCAGGGTCTTCATGTTGATCTTCATCGTTCACCTCCGTGGGAAATCTACCCATGGATATCAACAGATGTCAAGAAACTCTTTCCTATAAGTTGCGGGCAGCGTGCTTGACGCAACGCAAGCCGCGATGTAGTTTTGTCCTCGGCGAATAAAGTTTTTTGAAGGGAGGTGCGGGATGAGGACAATCGGAGGCATTGTGGCTACCGTCGTCGTCGCTGTGGGAGTGGGAATTGTGATGACCCCCGGCCTGACGGCCACGCCGGATCCGCTGGCAGCGTTGACCGAGCGCGTAGCCGAACTCGAAAGCAAGGTGAAGGTGCTGGAGGTACGCGTCAACGCCCTGGCTGAACGACTAGGATCGGCACGCGAAAGCACTCTCCAGCCAAGCACCAACAGCGCATCTGCAGCGGGAAATGTGGGGATGGGCGCTCGGCAGAAAATCCCAACAGTCTCAAAGAATGTGGTCAAACGGGCTCCCATGGCTCATCTTCGCTTCTCTTACATTCGGATAGATGGGCAATGGCACAAGTTGCCCGAGTTCGATCTCAGAAAACCGTCTAGCCAAGATCGGCCCTTCACGCCTAGTGGTAGGTATTACTATCGGTCGCCAGACGCAACAACTGGTTACAGTGTGTCATTTAGCAAGCCTCTGAAACCACCCTCGGCACTGGCAATACGTGAAACAAGCGGACCCATAAGGAACACCCTTTCAGTGCCAAGAAAGAGCACTACTCCTTGGAAATACAAGGGCTATCGGGATGTTACTGATGAGGTGAATCGAGACAAGCAGAAGGAATGGGAAGAAAAGATCCCGAGCTACAGAGTGGGAGAGTTCGGCCTGATACCGGATTGGGCCAGAGTCGAAGTCCGTCAAGTGTTGGAAAAAGGGGCTCTACTTGTCGCGATTGATGACGACATCCTCATGTATCTCGATGGATTCAGCACGGAAGGACTAACCGACGGCAAGGCGATAAAGCTATCAGCCATCGCCATTATAGGGACGAAGACGTATACCACCATTTTGGGTGGGAGCAACACCGTTCTTTATGCCGTGCCACTCAGCATCATTCGACGTGGATTATCTGAGAAAGAACTTGAAGCTCTTGCACAACATCTGAAGATGAATGAATGATCGCAGGAGGACGCATGGCCGAAACCACATACGGCCTGAGGATTCACGCGGGGTCGCGATTCTGGCTTTGTGGGTCGCGGCTTGGCCCGCTAGCAGATATAATGCTGTGGCGGTATATTGACTGGCAGGCAAAGATGAGCGACAGGAGGTGTGTTATGCGCGAGAAGGTGATGTTTGTGTTAGGAGCAGCTCTGGTGATCGGGGCCTTGTGTGGATGTTCAGGGCCTGGCGGAGGGAATCGTCCGGGAAGGCCTGTTACGCGGATCGACCCGTCGAGGCCTGGAGAGGTCGCTGGGTTGGGGATAGAGTCGCAGGATCTGGAAGAAGTAGCTGACAAGATGCTACGGTCGATTCTGGACACTAGAGTCATAGCGGAGGCAGAGAAGGCTCCGACGGTGGTGTTGCTTCCGGTGGAGAACAACACAAGATTCCCTATCAATAAGGACATTTTCTTGAGCTTGATTAAGGCGCGGCTCAATAGCGAGGCGAAGGGAAAGGTGCGGTTCTTGGCTAGGGACGAGATGGAGGCGGTTAAGTTAGAGCGGGAGCAGAAGCGGGCGGGCGAGTACGACTACGACCCGACGAAGCAAGCTGCGAAGCTTCTGGGTGGTGATTACTTCCTGACGGGCAAGCTTGAGGGAATGAGCCAGAAAGGCCGAGAGGGTGCGTCGGACTATGTGTTGTACACGTTCAAGCTGATAGACGCGGAGACGACGGAGGAGGTCTGGGAAGACTACGCGGAGATGAAGAAGGAGGGCCTCGACGACGTTATTTACCGGTAGGCGCCGAGGTGTGCACTCATTTTTGGCGGCAGTGTTGCTGGTGACGGCCGGATGCGCTGGTTCGGGGACACAGCGGTTTAGTGACGAGGAGCTAGATGCTCTGGTCGCAGACAAGCCGAAGGGACTGTGTGCCGATTACAGGCGGCTCTACAGGGAAGGTGAGAGGAATGAGGTCCTGAACTACTGCCGGATCGGGGCTCAGGCGCTCAGACTGGGACTGTACGACGAGGCCAAGGACGCGTTCGACCGGGCTCTGGCTGGCATAGAGGTTGTCTACGCGGACAGCCCGCAGGCGAAGAAGGCTCGCAAGCTGTGGTACGAGGAGAGAAGCAAGGTCTTCAAGGGCGATCCTTACGAACGAGCGATGGCGTATTTCTACCGAGGTCTGCTTTATTATGTCGATGGCGAGTTCGACAACGCTCGGGCCTGCTTTCGAAGTGCTCAGCTCCAGGACGCATTTGCTGAGGAGGCGCAGCATCGAAGTGACTTCGCTGTCATGGATTACCTCGAGGCGCGGTGCAACATGCGTTTGGGAAGAGCGGACATGGCTGGTGACTCGGTGGATCGGGCGCATGAGGCCTCAGCGGGCCATGGCGGCCTGAGCTTCCCTCCGCTTGATCCGGAGGACAACCTGCTGGTAGTTCTGGAAACGGGTTCGGCCCCGGTCAAGTGGGGAGATGGCAAGCACGGTGAGTACCTCAGGTACAAGCGAGGGCCTAGCGAGGAGGTCTCAGCCAAAGCCTTTCTGGACGGGTCTCCCCTCCCCGCCCCCTTGAGATCCGCCGATGTCTACTACCAGGCCAGTACCCGCGGCGGACGCGAGTTGGACTACATTCTTGGACGCCAGGCGAGATTCAAAGAGTCCACAGAGGTCATCGGGGAAGCGTCTGCGCGGATAGGGACCGGGCTGCTTGCTTACGGGCTTGCTGAGACAGACGAGGACGTTACTAAGGCGGGGCTGGCGGTAGGAGCCGTAGGAGTCGCGTCGCTCATCCTTTCCAGCCGCGCCCGTCCCGAGGCTGATACCAGATACTGGGAATCGCTCCCCGACTCAATCTGGCTGATTTCCGCGAAGGTGTCGCCGGGGAGACACGACATTGAAGTGGCTTACATGGGTTCAGGTGGATCCGCCCTCCCCCGCCCGAGATGGCACAGGGAGGTAGAGGTCCCTGGTGGCAACGGTGTCGAGGCAGTTGTGATCGTGAAACGGTGAGGAGGCAGAGATGAGGTACTTCACACCACTGGTGTTGCTGTGCATGGTTGCTGTGGCTGTGGTTGGCTGCTCGAGGTACCGTGAGGGACCACACCCAGCAGTGAGCGTTCCCGAGGTCGCCTTGGAAGAGCGCGAGACGGTCGTGGTTCTGGACGACATCCTGCGCAAGAAGATAGCCATCGAAGCCCAGGGCAATCGCTGGACCGAAACCAGACGCCTTCAGGTCTTCGCGAATGTCCGGAATCGGACGGATTTCGTCCAGAACGTGGACGTGCAGACCGTCTTCAAAGATGAAGCCGGATTCACTCTTCGCGACGAGACCTCGTGGACCAGGATCATTCTTGAGCCCAACGAGACGAAGAACTACAGCGCGACGTCGTTGGACGACCGGGCCCGCAGGTACACCATCCGGATTCGGGAGGGGCACTGATGACGAGAAAACTGGGGCGAATTGCGGCCATCTTGGGCGTGGGCATCGTTGCAGTCGCGGTCTTGGCTGGCGGATGTGCGAAGAAGACTGAAGTGCCTTCGCGCTCGCCCATCGTCCCGCCGCCCCCTCCGAAGAAGGCAACCGAGGCGGTGGAAGCGGCAGGCCCCCGCCCCCTCACCATAGGTGAACTGCACGCGGCAGTCCTTGGTTCGCGAATAATGGAGAGCTGACAGCCCGACGCTTCTCCCGCTCTCCCATGAGGACAAGTGTCCGTACCTTCAGGGCTGTTTCAGACCCTCAAAAAGTCCCCTGTGCCTGGGGGCATCTGTCCCATTGCTGTCCACTTGCAGGAGCAGCGGGAGCCGTAACGTCTCCGGACGCAGACATGTTCTGTCGTCGCAGGCTTGCACGTTCACGTGAAGTTCGATTCTGAGTGGACCCTCTTCCGCATGCTCCCTCACAGTCAAGGGAACCAGGATCCATAGCGTGCCCTCGTAGACCAATAGCTCCTCGCCACTGAATTCGAGCTTGATGTTAACGCCGCGCGGGTATCCGACCGTTCCCACGGATATGCCTTCATCCGCCTTGAGGGCGACCGACGTCGGAACCAGGTAATTCTGGATAGGAGCGTTCGAGTTCACGTGCCATCCTTCATCAATGTTCAGCCGCAATGCCACACGAAATTCATCGCCTGGTGCTGCTCTTTGGTGAGATGCGAAGGCTTCGACTGTTACCGGTCTCTTGCGCGCACGGGCATCCGGGTCATAAGCGAGGGGGCTTGCCGCAGGCTCTTCAGACGCACGGGCAGCGTCGTCCAGATACATCGCCGCAGCGAGCAATAGACTCCCTGCGCCATGCGGAGCCTGGTGCATGAATTCGAGGAATGCATTCAGCGCCGACCACACCTCATCGAAGTACTTTCTGTCTCGCGTCAGCTGCCCCAGTCGCACCAGCACACGCGCCGCAACGCCGTTGCCCGAGGGAACGGCCTTGTCGAACGGATCCTTTGTGCGGGCAAGCAGCTCCTCATGGTCATCGGAAGTGAAAAAGAACCCTCCCGCGGCGTCGCGGAAGTGTGCCGCCAGCGTCTCCGTAAGCGCTTTCGCAGTATCCACGTACCGTTCTTCATTGGTTGCTTCGTAAAGGTCCAGGAGCCCATCGGCGAGGAACGCGTAATCATCAAGGTATCCGTTGAGCCTCGCCTCTCCCGCCCTATACGTTCGGAGCAACCTGCAGTCCTTATAAAGATTGGTCAGGACGAACTCGGCGGCCCTCTCCGCCGCCTCTATGTACCTAGGTTCGCCTAGGTGCTGGCCCCCGTACGCAAGGCTGCCGATCATCAGTCCCGTCCAGGCCGTGATGACCTTGTCGTCCATGTGTGGGTGCACGCGCTTGCTTCTTATCTGCAACAGCGTCTCTCGGCTCTTCCCAAGCAGCTTCCTTAGCTCATCAAGCGGCATACCCTCGAACTTCGCAACTTCGGCAAGAGGCCTCTTCAAGTAGAGAACATTCGTGCCGACCCTCTTGCCCGTCGCCTCGTCGCGGAAATTACCCCCCTCCTCCACCCCATATATTCGGCAGAAGCGCTCCCCTTCCTCCTTGCCGAGGGCATCGAGGATCTCATTGCGGCCCCAAAGGTAGAACTTGCCCTCCTCTCCTTCGCTGTCCGCATCTACGGCCGAGCGAAATCCACCTTCTTCGTCCGTCATCACCCGCAGCACCCACTCGTATGTGTCTATAGCGACGCGGCTGTAGTCCTCATCCCCAGTGATAAGATATCCATCGACGTATGAGCGCGAGAGTTGCGCGTTGTCGTAAAGCATCTTCTCGAAGTGCGGCAGGAACCACCGTGCGTCGGTCGAGTATCGGTGAAATCCTCCCCCCAGGTGGTCGTGAATTCCGCCTCTTGCCATTCCGTCAAGCGTGGCGGTGATCATCTCCAGAATCTCAGGGTTTTTCCTGATTCGGTACTCATAGATGAGAAGGTTCAAGGTTGTGTGAGGTGGGAACTTCGGTGCGCCCGACATGCCCCCGTTCTGGCGATCAAAGAGATCCAGCAGGGACTCAATTGCTGAAGTAATAAGGTCTCGGTCCAGCTGGGCTTGCTTGGCGGCATTGTCCCTGTTTGAGAGATCCCTCAGGACGGTGGCGAGCTGGTCCGCCTTCGCCTCGATGTCTTGGCGCCGCGTGCGCCACGCTTCCGCTAGACTCGTGAGCACGGTCTTGAAGCCCGGGCGTCCCGGGGAGTCTTCTCTGGGGAAGTACGTTCCCGCGTACCAGGGCCTGCCGTCGGGCGTGAGCCACACGGAGTTCGGCCATCCCCCACGGCTTGTGAGGAGCTGAGTTGCCGTCATGTATACCTCATCCAGATCCGGCCGCTCCTCGCGGTCAACCTTGATGGCAACGAAATTCCTGTTCAGCATCGCTGCTACGTCATCATGCTCGAACGACTCCCTCTCCATCACGTGGCACCAATGGCAGGTTGAATATCCGACAGACAGGAAGACGGGCTTGTCCTCTTTCTTCACCCGCTCGAAGGCCTCCTCCCCCCACGGATACCAGTCCACGGGGTTGCGCGCGTGCTGAAGCAGGTAGGGGCTCTTCTCGTGGATGAGACGGTTGAATTCCTTGCCGCCGTCCGCAGGAAGTCGCGAGATGTCCTCCTGGGACGGGATGTCACCCGCTTGTTCCGTGGCCGCCATCGTTGACGAGCAGCTCAGCAGAATGCCGACCAAGACTGAGGCAATCAGCCCTGCAAGAAACACGGACACCATCTCAGTTACCCGCCTTTCTCTCACAATCCTTCTTCACCTTCTACGATAGCCCAAGCGCTGACACATACAAGGGAAACATCACGAGGGGGCTCAGCGGAGGGAGTGCATCGATAGTGGTTGAGTTGCAGCGGAATGGCGACACAATCGTGGGAGACGGGGCTGCCTACTCGGTCTCGAAGTCTACCAGGGAGAACAGCTCGTACTTCTCTAGCTTCTTCCTTCCGGGAAGGAATGACAACTCTATGAGGAAAGCACATGCAGCCACTTCGCCGCCCAGTTCTTCCACAAGACGGCACGCAGCGTCCATGGTTCCACCGGTTGCCAGAAGGTCGTCCACCATGAGCACTTTCTGCCCGGGTTGGACTGCATCAACGTGGATTTCAACCGCATCCTCCCCGTACTCCAACTCATACGTCGCCCGGCGCGTGTCGTATGGGAGCTTGCCCGGCTTGCGAACAGGGGCGAAGCCAACACCCAGCTTGTATGCCACCGCCCCTCCCAGAATCAGCCCTCTGGCCTCTATTCCGCACACCACGTCGATCTGCCGGTTCGAGTATCTTTCCGAGATCAAATCCACAGCGCGTCGGAGGGCGCTGCCGTCCAGAAGAACCGTGGTGATGTCACGGAAAACGATCCCTTCCTTCGGAAACCCCGGAATGCTTCGCACCAAGTTCTTTATGATGTCATCGTTCAAACATTCATGGCTGCTGGCAGTCATCGCTTTTTCTTCTCCGTATGCTTACTGTACTTCTTCGTGTCTCCGGAGAGCACGTCCGCAAGCTTACTGATGGCTCGGTTCTCGATCTGCCTTACCCTCTCCCGGCTCAGACTCAGTTTCTCGCCGATCTCTTTGAGGGTCATGGGGTCGGTTCCCTCCAACCCGTAGCGCATTCTGAGCACGGCGAGTTCTCGATCGTCTATAACGTGAAGCATCTCCCAGAGCTTCTCCTTGGACTCCTCGTCAAGGATATCGTCCTCAGGGCGACGCTGTTGGGTAGCGAGCTCGTCAAGCACCCACACGCCCGTATCGTCGACTGAGATTGACCCGCCAGTTGCCGTGCCCAGGGCCCGCCGTATGACTCGCACCTTCTCGGGGGAAACGTCCAGTGCCTCAGCCACTTCTTCTATTGTGGGCTCCCGATTGAGTTGGTCTGCGAGATCGGCGGACTTCGCCCTCCACTTCGTTATCATCTCCACCATGTAGGCCGGTATGCGGACCGTCTTGGCCTTGTTGATGAGAGCCCTTCTGATTGCCTGCTTGATCCACTGGGTGGCGTAAGTGCTGAAGCGAAAGCCAAGCTCCGGCTTGAACATCTCGACTGCTCGGAGAAGCCCGAGATTGCCCTCGGCGATGAGGTCGGCGAGAGGCAACCCACGTCCCGAATACTGCTTCGCGATGCTCACCACCAGGCGGAGGTTGGAGCGGATCATCTTCTCTCTGGCGCGGGGATCGTTCTTTGTGACCTTTACAGCGAGGTCCAACTCTTCTTCAGGCGTTAGGCACGGGTACTTGTTTATCTCTTTGAAGTACTGTCTGAGAGAATCGCCCTCGGCGTCTCTGCTGGAGGACACGCGCGCCACGCTCAGGACCTTCCTTTTGTGTGCGAGACCGGAGGCCTTCTCTTACGTAGCATGAGGTGCTGCGGGCGGCTCCGGGCTGGGCCGTTCCTCTTCAGCGGGCTCCTCATCAGATGGTGAGGCATCGTCGGCTTCGCCGGCGGGTGCCTCCGGCTCTGCTTCTGGTTCCGGAGTCTTCGTGGCCGCGGGCTGTTCGGGGACGGAGTCAGCTTCGGAGACATCTGGAGGTTCTTCTTCAGCCGAGGGCTCGTCAGCGGCTTCGCTCTCCGCTGTTTCGTGTTCACCCCTTGTCTGCTCGATCTCCTCCGGCTCGACTCTCCTCATGCTCAGCCCGATTTTCCTCTCTTCGGTGTCAACCCGTATTATCTTAACGAAGACCTCTTGCCCGACCGAGAGCACGTCCTCAGCGCTTTCGATCTTCTCCTCCGAGATCTCGGATATGTGGAGAAGCCCCTCTAGTCCGTCTTCGATCTCGACGAACACTCCGAAGTTGGTTATCTTCGTAACTTCACCGCGGATGACATCACCGACCTGGAACCGCTCAGGTATTTCGCCCTCCCAGGGGTCGGGCAGGAGTTGCTTCAGTCCGAGGGCCACGCGCTTTCGGTCGGGATCAACCGAGAGCACAACAGCTTCAACCTTCTCGCCTTTCCTTACGACCTCCGATGGCTTCGTTATCCGCTTCGTCCAGGACATGTCGGAAAGGTGTAGGAGCCCCTCGATGCCTTCCTCCAACTCGATGAAAGCACCGTAGTTCGTGAGGTTCCTAACCCTCCCCTGAACGACCTTCCCCGGCGGATACTTCTTCTCCACCTCTTCCCACGGGTTCGCCTCGGTCTGCTTCATCCCGAGAGAAATCTCCTGCTTCTCCTTGTTTATGTCGAGCACCACCACCTCGACCACATCACCGATCGCCACGAGTTCGGAGGGATGGCCTATCCGTTTGGTCCAGGACATCTCGGAAATATGAACCAAGCCCTCGATGCCCTCTTCCAGCTTGACAAAGGCGCCGTAGGGCACGATGTTGACGACCTCTCCTCTAACCTTGCTGCCCACGGGGTACTTCTCCTCGACGTTCTCCCACGGGCTGGGTGTCTTCTGCTTCAGACCAAGCGCGATTCGCTCCCGCTCCTGATCCACGTTGAGAATCACCACCTCGACCTCCTGCTCGATGGCAACCATCTCCGAGGGGTGGCTGATCCTTCCCCAGCTCATGTCCGTTATGTGCAGAAGCCCGTCGATGCCACCCAGGTCAATGAATGCCCCAAAATCGGCGATGTTCTTCACAACGCCCTTTCTCATCTCGCCCACTTCGATCTTCTCCAGCAAGTCCTTCTTCTGCGCCTCGCGCTTCTCCTCAAGCAGCTTCCTTCGGGAAACCACGATGTTGCGGCGGTGCTGGTCTATCTTGAGGATCTTGCAGTCGATTTCCGACCCAACGTATTCACCTATATCCGGCACTCTGCGGATGTTGACCTGCGATGCCGGCAGGAATACGGGCACACCAATGTCCACTAGCAGGCCGCCCTTGATCTTCCGCATGACCCTTCCTCGGACCACGTCATCTTCGTTGCAGTTGTCTATGATCCGTTCCCAGGCCTTTATCCTGTCCGCTTTTCGCTTCGAGAGCACAATCAGCCCGGCGTCGTCCTCCACAGCTTCCAGGAGCACTTCTACTTCGTCGCCAACGTCGACGCTCCGCGGGTCGTTGAATTCCGACAGCAGGATTACTCCCTCGGACTTGTACCCGACGTCCAGTATCACGCTGTCGTCCAGTATCTTGACGACCTTTCCCTTGAGGACCGTTCCGGCTTTGAAGTCCTTAATCGATTCCTCATATATGGCACGCATCTCCTCCAGCGTGCCATCTCCCATCGCCTTGCGGACTTCCTCCTCGATATCAGCGTCCGTGATCTTATATTCTGCAAGTAACTTACGATTCGTCATTTACGTCTGGTTTCCTCCTGTGCCCTGGCCTCCGGGGGCCAAGTGGTTGCACAACTCTTAGGAGTAGTTGGGGTCAGCCTTTTACCTTGCGCGATCAGTGCGCAGACGACGCGGCACGCATGGCGTGCCTAACATCCAGAATTATACTCCGAACGTGATCGGATATTAAACGATAATCTTCCCCCTTTTTGCGGACCACGCGCACGGGACGTCCGTACGCAACCCTTATGCACCCGAGGCGGAACAGTTTCCTTCCTCGCGGCCACGTCTCGAACGCCCCGTCAATAGCGACAGGCACTATGGGGACATTTGCCCTTGCAGCCATCATGCACATCCCGCTGTGGAACGTTCCCACCGACCCGTCGGGCGTTCGCGTGCCTTCGGGAAACACAAGCACGGCCTGCCCGGCACGCAGCATCCGGATAGCTCCCTTCACGGCCGCCGTGTCGGCTGTTCCTCGCCTCATCGGTAAGGCCCCTAGGGAACTTATGAGCCAAGTGAAGATCTTTCCGTGGAAGAGGTCGCTTCTTGCAAGGTAGCTCACGCGGCGCGGCAAGCCGACGGCCGCAATCACCGGGTCGAGGAAGCTCTGGTGGTTTGCCACCAGTAGAACTCCTCCCTTTCTCGGCACCCGATCTCGCCAGAAGACGCGGATGCCGAACAGCAGCACGAACAATAGCTGCGCCCAGAATTGCAGGAATCTATACCATATCTGCCGCATCACTCTCTTCGCCTATTCTATCGAGCAGCAGGCTAACCACTTCATCCACGGTAAGGTTCGATGTATCCACTCGGACTGCATCCTCGGCTGGGCGGAGAGGGCTCGCCTGGCGGGTCGAGTCCCTTTCGTCCCGGGTGCCCAACTCTGCCAGGACCTCCTGGTAGTTCGTTTCAACACCAAGCCGATCCCAATCCTGAAGCCGCCGTCTCGCGCGGACCTCGGGCGATGCTTCCAGGAAGAACTTCACCTCCGCGTCTGGGAAAACCACCGTCCCCATGTCCCTTCCCTCAGCGACAAGGTCTCCCGCCCTTCCTGTGTTCCTCTGCACCGCGACGACCTTCTTGCGGACGAACGGAAATCGAGAGATCAGCGATGCCGCCTCAGATACCTCGCGCGTCTGGAGAAGGTCTGTAACGTCCTGCCCGTTGACCGAGACCTTCGCTTCCCACGACGGGTACTCCAATGATACCCGGAGATCCCTCATCAGTTCCTTGACCGCCCTCTCTTGGTTCGGCGCCACACCCTTCTCGAGGGCTGCCCATCCCACAGCCCGGTAGGTGACCCCGCTATTTAGGTAGCGGCATCCCAAACGCTTGGCGAGCTCTGCCGCGACGGTGCTCTTACCTGCACCTGCCGGGCCGTCGATTGTGACGATCAAGGCTCCTCCCGCCTTCTTCGTGTTGAAACCTGCATTCTATCCTTTCTTGCCTTCCGCGGCAATGGATTCAGAGAGGTCCCGAATATCCGCGGAACGCTCCAGCTTCCACACCTCCTGGGCGCTGAGGTGTCCAGCGGACGGCCAAAGGGCAGCCGCCGAGCCACATGCTACAGCACGCGCCAAGCGGGCCATTGCGCCAAGGCCCTCCATCTCCGCTGATATGAAACCTGCGACGACAGCATCGCCGCAGCCGACACTGCCTTTGACATTCTTCTGGTCAACGTACACCTTTCCGTGCCACACGCCTTCTTCGCACGCGTAGACCGCGCCCTCAGCGCCGCACGAGGTCACCACATGCTTCACACAGCTCAGAAGCCGCAGCGAGGCCGCACCTATCTCCCCGGGGGAGCGGAAATTGTCGCCGAGAAGCTCGGAAAGCTCCTCCGCGTTCGGCTTGATGAATCCCGGATTCAGTTGCACTGCCGCCTGCAAGTAGGGGCCGCTCGTGTCCACAGCAACCCTCGCAGCATTCCTCTTCGCTTCCTCGATGAGTTCCTGATACTCGCCGGTCGTCAGGCCTGGCGGTGCTCCCCCCGAGAAGACAACCCATGAATCTCGCGGGACCTCTTGCCCAAGCATTTCTCGCAGCTTCGCGATGTGATGCTTCTCAACGGCAAGGCCGGGATGGCGGATGTGCGTCTCTAGACCGGTGACGGGGTCGGATATCGTGATGTTGTTGCGCGTGGCGCCGGGCACCGGCACGAGACGGTGCGGTATTCCCTCCTTGCCAAGGACCTCTTCGTAGAACGCGACCTCGTGCTCGCCTACGAATGCGAGTGCCTTTGCGTCGACATCGAGAGCCTTGAGATACCTCGCCAGGTTGATTCCCTTTCCAGAGGCCTCACGCGCCAGCAGGCGTCCCGGCACAACCCCTCCCCGCGCAAATCCTGGCGCTTCGACACTGCTGTCTATGGAAGTGCTCAAGGTTACCGTCACGACCATCTGCTGCTCCCGCAAAATGCTCACGTCGTGCGCTCGAGGCGCTCTCGAGCGAATCTGGCGTAGTACGACTTGGGATGAAGGTCAACGAGTTCTCTGAGAAGGCGATCCGAGCGCTCTCTATCGCCGAGGTGTCGTTCGATTACGTCTGCCATTCTAAGCATCAGGGCCGAGGCGTTGTCTCCCTCCGACAGTCTTATCCCCTCTTGGAGTTCTGCAACTGCCTCATCGTAGCACATCATTTCCACCAACACTTCGGCAAGTCGCCGCCTGGTTTCCGTGTCCTTGGGGTTCTCCTCAAGTTCTTCCCTGTAGCACGCGACGGCCCTCTTGAAATCCTTTGCCCGGACGGCCGTCTCCGCGGCCCACCACTTCTTCCGCATGACCGCGGCGTCTTCGGACATGAGAGCAGACCTCGCCCCGAAGACGGCTTTCATGGCACAGTGAGCGAGAAACACGGAATATGCGAAGGTCATGAACAGCATCAGCGCGAATGCAACCAGTAGCGTACTCGCAGCCATGAATGATGGACCCGCGCCGCCTGCTATCCTTAGCGCGAACACAAATCCCGTCAGTTCTCCTAACACCGCGCATACTAGCCCGGTCGGGACGAACCACCTCGCTCCGCGGATTTCTTCTCCTCTGAGTGCCCAATAGGACAGCGTGGTCCCCGTCAACATGAAGAGAAGAAAGGCAACTCCGAGGACGCTGTCCATCGTCTCACCCGTCCCCTACGCGCCGTCTCACTTCTCCCGCAGAAGGTCCGCCAGTTCCCGTGCCCTTGCCGCCAGCGGCGAGGCCGGGAAATCGCAGAGATTCAGAGAAAGCGCTCGACGCGCCAGATCGATACGCACCTTGCCGTCGAGCGCAAGCTCCGCCAGCTCGATCGCGGCGGGGAAGCTCTTGTCCTCTTCTTTGCATTCGGACACGCGGCCCAGTTGCACCGTGGCCTCCCTCAGACTTCCCATTTTCAGATAAAGCTTCGCCAGCCGAAACCGTGCTTCCATATCTTCGGGCTTCTCTTGAATCGCAGACGTCAGAAGCTCCTCTGCCTTGGCGAAGTCGCCCTGCTGCTCCGCCAACTGCGCACTGTCGGGAGCGTGCACGGCGAGGGGCAGCCGATCCCCCATGAGTGCGTCGCGGGTACGGAATAACAGCGACACGAGGACGTATGCCGTGAAAGGAATGTTGGTCGCGGCAGCGAACGCTGTCGCCATGAACAGGTTCACCGAAACGCTCATCTGTGTGAACGGGTTGTCTGCCTCTACCAGAGAACCAAAATTGGAAACGAGGAAGTAGTAGATACCACCGAACACCGCAAGGATGGCGAGTTGGAACCATCCGTTATCCCTGATGGCCATGCCGGACAGGAGAATGATGATTGTTGCCATTCCGATTATGCCCAAGAGGGCGATCAGAGAAATCATCAGTTCGAACATGTTACACCCCCCTCGTTCATGCCAGGTCAAGCATTTTGGGGTCGCGCATCCTTTGCTTGGCTTCTTCGTAGGTTACTAGGCCCTTCAGATACAGGGATTTGATGGACGAGTCCATCGTTTGCATTCCTTCCTTGGATTGTGTTTCCATCACCGTGTACACGTTGTGGGCCTTGCCCTCGCGGATAAGGTTCGCGACGGCTGCGATGTTTCGCATGATCTCCACGGCGACGATTCTACCCGTCTTGTCAGCCTTGGGAAGAAGGCGCTGAGAGATCACCGCAAGGAGGCAGAGCGCAAGCTGCGCCCTCACTTGGTGCTGCTGATGGGGGGGGAACACGTCGATCATGCGGTCTATTGACTGAACCGCGTCGTTCGTGTGCAACGTGGCGATGACCAAATGCCCTGTCTCGGCTGCGGTAAGAGCTGTTGCCACTGTCTCGAGGTCGCGCATCTCCCCGACGAGGATGACGTCCGGGTCTTGGCGCAATACATGCTTCAGCGCGTTCGCGAAACTGAGCGTGTCGTCACCCACTTCGCGCTGATCCACCACGCTTCTGTTGTTGACGTGAACGAACTCGATGGGATCCTCTACTGTGACAATGTGACAGCGGCGCTTGTTGTTGACTATGTTGATCATTGCAGCTTGGGTGGTAGTCTTCCCGTGCCCTGTCGGGCCGCTCACGATGACCAGTCCCTGATGTTTCAGCGAAAGCTCCTCGACCACCGGGGGCAGCTTGAGCTCCTCCAAGGACGGTATCTCGGACGGGATCAGCCGGAAGTTCGCCGCGACATGTCCCCGCTGGATGTACGCGTTCCCCCGGAAGCGGTACTTGTCCCGGAAGGAGAGGGAGAAATCAAGCTCTTTCTCGGCCTCGAACTTGGCCTTCTGAGAATCGGTAAGGACGCTGTACACCAGCGTCCGCGTATCCGTTGGCGTGAGTGGTGCCGCCTTAGTGATACTCAGCTCTCCGTTCAGCCTGACGACGGGCGCGGAATTCGCCGTGATGAGTATGTCCGAAGCGCCCCGGTCGACTCCGAACTTAAGTAACTGCGTTATGTCCACTGCTGTCCTCAGTATGGAAAGGTGTGGTGTTTGAACTCCTTGCCGTCACACGTTATGTAGGACCCCTCATCGGACCAATCGCCAAGGACATAAAGATGATGGGTGCTGCCGTTAACACTGTACTCGACGTGATTGGGTGTATGAACATGCCCGCACACGACAACGTCCACCCCGAGCTTGAACTTGTCCTCTACGAGGTTGTCCATCATGGAGAGCTTCTTGTTCCTTTTCTGTCCGATGGTGCGTCTGCTGTGGTGCCTGAGACCCTTTGCAAGGAATCGGGTGAACCGTGGGGGCAAAGCTCGATATAGATCCATGGCTGGCTTGGTTCTGATCAGTGAGCGATAGAGGGTGAAAGGAATGTCGCCGCTGCAGAGGCCATCGCCGTGGGTCAAATAGACGTTCCAGGGACCCAATCTGATGATCACTGATTCGCCAAGCAGCTCAGCCCCGACTTCCCTTTCGAATTCCGACCCCAGCATGAAGTCCCTGTTGCCGGGAAGGACAACCGTCTTCACTTCGTCTTGCACCAACTGCCTCAGTGCTCGAGCAACCTCCGCATACGCCTTCGACTTAATCTGCGACGGGCCGCTCCATACGTCGAAGAGGTCCCCAAGGATGTACAGCTCACTTGCGTCCGTGGCGCAGTGCTTCAGGAAGTCCAGAAAGCCCTTCCGCCGCGCTTCGTCCCGGCTGTTCAGATGAACGTCCGAAACGAAATACGTTTTACTCACCCTCTCTTCTCCTGGGCTTCACCTTCTTGAAGAACTCAGCGACCTTGCTGAACACTTCTTTCGGAAGGGCCGTGGGGTCGAGACTTACGGCTGGCTCTGAAAAGCTCCCCTTGACGTTGAAACGTATCACCTTGTTCTGCAACATTGCGAACAACTTGAGGAATTCGTCCAACACCTCTTCCACGACCAGGATATGGAGGTCCTTGGTGGTGGGGCGCATCCCTACCGTCAGATCCAAGCTCCTATCATAACCCACTGAGCCGGAGCCGTCGATGGAAAGCACTGTGCTGGTGAGTTCCATTGTCTCGATTACTACCTTATCGGTATCGAGCTTGTATTCAATCAAGCCCTCACTGAAGGTCGTGAGCGCATGAAGTCGCAAGGGCAAAATCTTTAGTAAGGCCGTAAATAGCGGAATTTCCCACAAGTACCCGTCCTTGATCCTCGCTACGCCCTGGCCGGAAATCTGGTCTCCGTCTAAGTCTGCCGACAGCTTCAGGTCGATGTCGACGAGTCCCTTCGCTTTGCCTACGGGAAGGTTCCTGTTAGACACTAGGTTCTCGAGGTCGAGAGAGGAAACCTGCAACTGGACATCGAGTTCGTTCTCCGCGCGGCTTATTTCAAGATCCCCCCCGATGTCTCCGCCGTAAGCTGTCGCCCTTATGTCTCTGAAGACTGTTGTGGCATCGGTCCAGTCGAAGGGAGCATCGATTCCCGATAGCTGCCAGCCGGCCATCTCCATACTTGCCAGATCCGCCCTGCCTGCAATGTCCAATCCCGCTTCCGTAATGTCGGCAGCGAGAAACATCTCGCCCATGACCCCCTTTACATTCAATCTCCCCGGCATAGACACATTGTCGAGGGTACCACGCACCTCAATCTGTTCCACTGACCGCCTGCCGCCCGCGGATCCGCTGAGAGCCACGTCCCCCGAGTCCACATACCTTGCGACCGTCTCAGCGTAACTTTCGGGAAGAGCTATGCTCAGTTCCGGCCCCACCTCAAACTTGTTGGTCTCAAACCCAAAACGCCATGGCCATACTCCGTTCTCCTCACTGACGTTCCCCCTCGCTTCGAACTCAATCGTTCCTAGACTGCCGCGGAGGTGCTCAATTCTGACGCGCTTGTCTTCGTAAGTGACGTTCCCATCCAGATTCTCCACCTCGAACCCAAAGGGTGTCACCGTGCAGTCGTGCAGTTCGACTTCCAACTCTGCGGAAGTTGGCGCGTCTGTCCCCTCCCCCACTACTCCGGCCGCGGCGTCGACCGCGCCCGACGGCTTCAGCTTTGCCCACCATTCCCTTGCGTTCGGCGGAAGTGCCGCGTGAAGCTTCTCGTCGAGGGGAACGGTATCCATTTCCACCCTCAGATCGTACGAACGACTTGCGCCTAGTCCCCCGACCTCTCCTTCCACCACCAGAGATGCGTCTGAGCGTTCCTCATCCTCTCCTTCATGGCTCATCCTCTCGAAGGTTATCTTATCTCCGGCGTATCGGGCCTCCGAGCGAATTCCGTCGAATCTATATGGGAAGCGGTCCAAGCTCACTGATACTTGCGACAGGTCGAGCGTGCAGTTCACCATGGGTTGCCCGGATCCCGCCGGCAGCGTGATCCCGAACTCGCCGGTTACTCGTCCCTCGGGGCTCAACATGGCCCAGGTAATGTCTCCCGACGCGCCTATCGCTTGCCTCAGATTCTCATTGACTGGGAGATTCTGTGCCGCGACATCGAGCTCCAGTGAGAAGCCTTCACTCGACCCCTTCCCGACGAAGTTGGCGCCTATCTCGTTTCGCGTGTCTCCCGCAGCCCTGCCGATGAACTCCTTCCCCTCGATAAATCCCTTGGAGAAATTCATTGTCCCGCTGAGGTCTTCCACTGGCAGGGGGAATTTGCTGTGCTTGACCGCCAGCCTTCGGAATTCCGCTTCGCCGCTGTAGTCTGGCATAGTCCCGGCCACGCCGCTCAGTCGAAGGGTCACATCTGCCTCCCCGCCGCGTACGTTCAATTCATCCCACACTCGTTGCGACACCAAAGGAAGACTTCCCCTCATCCTCTCATCAATCAGGAGTTTCTCTGCGTCAATATTGAGGGTGTATTCGAGCGCATTTGGATCGGCCCATGAGAGGTTGCCCGTAATTTCGACGTCTCCAGGCCCCGCGTTTCCGTGCAATTCTTCGAACACGGCACTGGTGCGGTTCGCCCGAACGGTTCCTCGAACGTCGGACAAGTTGTACGGAAGAGGGCGGTAACCAATAGAGCATCCGTTCAGCTCAAATCTCCCTGAGAAATCAGGCAACCCCCGCTCTGCCGGCCCGAAGTGCAGCGAGAAGCTCCCGGCGCAGGGCCCCCTAGGCGAGAACTTGCTCCAAACACTGCGCGCGTTCTCGGGCAGCCATCCCGTGATGTCTGCGAGATCCACACCAAATTCCGTGTCGATTACAGTTTCCTGCTTCTCCAGGTCGACGTCTATCCTGGCACGCAGGCTGCAGAGGGTCCGCTCCACACACTCAGCTTCGAAATCGTAGCCCGAAATGTCGGCCTCCGAAGGGCCGATCGGCCTCAGTCTGAGATCCTTGAGCCGCGCGCGAGTGATTCCCCCCCTGAAGGAGCGATCCACGATCTCGATCGCCCCTCCGGCAACGCGGAAGGCGATCAATCTGCTGGGAACGCCGGGCCGCCTCGTCTCCCTCCATTTCCGTTGAACTGGCGAGAGGCTCCAATTGCGGTCCTCGTCTCTCTCCAGGAACACCCTGGGCTGCTGCAAGGAGACCTCTTCCACCTGGAGTCCGCGCCACGGCAAGCCCCGGAAGCCGAAGGTGTACTTCACCTCCCTGGCAGACATCAGCGCCGAAATGCCCCTTTCTTCCCGTGTCACGAGATATGCATTGACCACGCTGATCGAATTGGGGAAGTTGAAGCGGACGTCTTCTACGAATAGCTCAGCCCCCATTCGGTTCCTGACAATTCTCGCGGCGATGGCTCTCAATCGCTTGGGCGCAAGGGCAATGCGACCGGCGAGAATAGCGACCAGGATAAGAAGGAGGAGACCCTCGAGGGCAATCCTGAGTTTGCCGAGCCGGCTTAGGCTCTTGCTCAGCATACCTTCGCCCCGGTATTCCCGAACCTCTGCCTCGCCAGGACCCAAATCGCCCTAAGTCCGTCCTTCCACGTGATCTTCTTCCCGTGGGCCCTGTCTCGCGGCTTGTAGGTGATCGGCACCTCGCGTATGGTTCGTTTGCTTAGCAGTATCTTGGCGGTCACTTCGGGGCAGAACCCGAACCTGTCCTCCCTGAGGTCAAGTCTTTGCAGCACTTCGCGCCTGAACGCCTTGTAGCATGTTGGCTCATCGGTCAGGGAACTCCCGTACAGCACATTCGTCACGAATGTCACAAGTCTTCCGCCAAGATAAAAAGCTACTGAGGAACGTGGGCCGCTGCCGAGGATCCTCGACCCATAGACCACGTCAGCGTCTCCGGCAAGGATCGGTCGCACGACGTCCAGATAGTCCGCGGGGTCGTACTCGAGGTCCGCATCCTGCACAATTACCGCCCTCCCCTTCGCCATGGCCAAGCCAGTACGTACCGCTGCCCCCTTACCTCTATTCGTATTGTGCCGGACCAGGAACAACCGAGGCATCTCATCCCGAAGCTTCTCCACAGCTGCTGCGGTGTCATCCTCCGACCCGTCGTCGACAACTATGATCTCTTTCCGTAGTGGAGCGTCCCACACTCTTCGAAGGATCTCGGCTATCGTCTCTTCTTCGTTGTACGCGGGCACAATGACTGAGAGGTCAGGTTCCATTGCACTCCCGCCTGCCGAGTTTCTGGCCAAGCTCATCCAGCACGACTTTGACCCCGAGGCCGGAGAATACCAGCACCAATGGCATGATAGGCACCCGGTATCTAACCGACCCCACGAAGATCATATGAAGCAGCGCGTAGTATAGGATGGGGACCAGAAGCAGCCCAGCCGACTTCCTCTGACGAATTGACGTGATAACCCCCACCAGCCCCAGCACCATCGCCGGGACGTATGTGGCAAGCATTGCCGCCGATACCAGCATGGTCCTTTGGCCAGGGTCGTTGGGCACTGGGCTCCAGAATCTCGCGAGCTTGACGAGGGCGAGGTGTAACGTCCGTCCTGGGCGGGATGCCATGTAGTGCACTGCCCTCTTCATGAGGTATCCATTCCGCTCGTACTCCGGCATGGAATGAATCTCTTCGGGCCACGTCGTCTTGTCCATCGCTGGTCCCCCAGTTGCGTCGGGGGAGTTCGCTTCGTAAAGGGATGCCCCCGTCTGAAGCGTGGTGAAGACCAGTTCCCCCGCATGCATGTAGTTTCGCACAATCCACGGCGACATTGCAACCAAACACGCTCCCAGCGCGACAGCCCACGTGCCAAGCGCTCTTGGTCTCCCCTGTCCCCGCGCCACGAAGAATGGCAGCAGAAAGGGGAGGAAAAGGAAATGTGATGGTCTTATCAGGCAAGCAACGCCGCTCAAGACGCCGGCAGCGACGCTATCCCAGAGCCTGAGGCGGCCCCGGAGCCTGATTAGAAACAGAATGGACGCTAGGAAAAAGAAGGTGAACAGCGTCTCGCTCAGGAGCGTCCCGGCCATGTACCAGAATATGGGGTACGCTGCCGCCAACGCCGCTGCGAGCAGCGCCTCTATTTCCCCGAATCTCTCTCGGGCCAGGCGATAGACGAGATAGCAAGTCGCTGCTCCCGCGACCACTTGGACCAGTATGGCGAACCACCAACCCCCGAGAACGAGCGACGCTGCCAAGAGAGCCGGATAGCCAGGGGCTCGGAGGAGAATCCTTTCGCCGAACGTGAATCCTTTCCCGTCCAGCAGATTCCTGGCGACCTCGAGATCCGTGAGGCTGTCGGGGTAGGCGATCTGGAAGCGCAGAGCGAATGCGCCCCTTGCCGCGAGAGCCGCCAGGAGGATGATCACCAGCCATTTTCGGCGGTTACCTGTCAACGCGGTGATTGCTCCTTGGCGTTAGCGTGTTGCCAGCCTCTTCTCCTCGGCTGCCGGCCTCCGCAGGTAGGCGGGAACCAGCGTGTGCACGTCGTCGCTCCCATGCTCCTTGAATAGCTCAAGAGCCAGCTCGGCAACAGCGGAAGCTCGCGGCCTCCATAGTGCCTCCTCAGCCAGCGTGAAGCCCTCACCCCGCAGGTACTCTCCGTGTGCTCTCAGCGCATCGCCCACCAGCACTGCTTCGCGGGGCACTTTCTCTACAACTTCCTCAGGACTGGCAACGATGGCTGGTGACTCCGCCCTCCATCTGCCTGAATCCCGGCGAAAAACCTGCGCGTACAGCTCTCCTCGCTTGGCGTCGATTACCGCGCACACAGCCTGCGCATGTTCCACAACATTCTGGACCAAGGCTTCTGTGGTGGGAACTCCTACCAACGGCCTTCCAGACGAGTAGGCGAGAACACGGGCCGTTGCCACGCCGACGCGCAGACCGGTGTACGAGCCAGGGCCCCTTCCGACCCCGTACAGCTCGATATCTGAGGGACCGAGACCGTGGGCGTCCAACAGCGCCTGCAAATCCGGAACGAGGTCGCGCGCGTGCTGGAGGCCCTCTCCGAACAGCCTCTCGTCCGGCTCGGCGCCGTTCCTCAGCAAGGCGATGCTGCCGATTACACCTGAGGTTTCTATGCCAATGACGTTCAAGGGCCTCTCAGGAGAGCTTGTCAAGTGCCTTGGCGCCTATATCCTTGCGGTAATGGGCGCCCTCGAAATGGATCGTGCCTACGGCTTCGTAGGCTCGTGCTATTGCCGACTTGACATCCGCTCCCAATGCGGTGACGCCCAGAACCCGCCCGCCGTTCGTAACGAACTTACCGTTGTCTGCGGCCGTCCCGGCATGGAATACCATGACTGCGTCCATTTCAGATGCCTTTTCCAAACCGGTGATCTCCTTGCCTTTCTCGTAGCTTCCCGGATATCCTCCCGATGCCATGACCACGCAAACCGCCGCCCGCTTGTCCCAATCTACAGACGAGCTTTCCAGCTTTCCCTCTGCGACTCCCAAGAGTGTAGGCACCAGATCGCCGTTCATTCGCATCAGAAGCGGCTGCGCCTCGGGGTCCCCGAACCTGACGTTGTATTCCAGCACTTGTGGACCGCGCTTTGTGATCATCAGGCCCGCGTAGAGAACACCCTTGAATGGCTTGCGCTCGACTCGCATCGCGTGAACCGTCGGGATGAGTATCTCTCGCTCAATCCGGGCCGCCAATTCATCTGTGACCACGGGGGCGGGCGAGTACGCTCCCATTCCCCCCGTATTCGGCCCCTTGTCGCCGTCGTAGATGGCCTTGTGGTCTTGCGAGGTCGGGAGTGGGACGATTGCGCGCCCGTCCGTGAGGGCCAGAATCGACACCTCCTCACCGACAAGGCATTCCTCCACGATTACTGTCTTCCCGGCATCACCAAATTCCCTCTTCACCATAATCCTGTCGATCGCTTCCAACGCCTCGTCCGTGCTCTCGCAGACGATGACCCCTTTGCCTTTCGCCAGGCCGTCGGCCTTCACCACCATTGGAGGGCCTAGTTCCGTCGCGTATTCTCGCGCACGCCGGTGCTCTACGAAGATCCTGAACTCGGCCGTCGGAATGCCGTGCTTTCGCATCAGCCTCTTGGCGAACACCTTGCTCGACTCGAGCTCTGCGGCCGCCTTCGTCGGCCCGGACACCTTCAGTCCTGCCTTCTCGAACCGGTCGGTCAGCCCTGCGGACAGGCACTCCTCGGTACCCGGGATCGTCAGGCCTATGCCTTCTGCCTTGGCAAACCGCAACAGCTTGTCAACATCGGTTGCTTCGATGTCTACGCATTCGGCGATCTGGGCGATTCCGGCATTTCCCGGCGCGCAGTATATCCTGTCTGCCAAAGAGGACTGTGCTATCTTCCAAGCAAGCGCGTGCTCTCTACCACCACTTCCGACGATCAGGATCTTCATCTCTTCCTTCCCGCAGCTTTGGGAAACCTGCCTCTGTTTCGGGATGACAAGACGCGACTAAGTTTGGTGCTTCCCGTATCTGGACGCAATGAAGATGCTGCCTGGCGAAGGCGCTGGCCCGCCCAGTTCTTCGAACTTCCCTGGCAGCTGCTGCTTCATCACCGCTTCTACCCGTTCGCGCTGGCGCTTCACTATCTCCGGCTGCTGCGCCGCGACATCCTCCACCTCATCGGGGTCTGTTGGGAGGTGATATAGGCGCTCCCAGCGCTCACGAGGATCACCCACCGGCGCTACGTAGCACCACTCATCGTCGCGCACCGACGCGAAGCCCACAGCACTGCCCCCATATTCCGAGATGCTCCAATTCGCCCAGCCACAGACTATGTAGTCTCTGATCTTGTTCCGCTCCCCTGTCACAAGAGGCCATGCGCTCTTGCCGTCCGCACCGAAAGGAACGCCGAGCAGAGCTAACGCCGTCGGCGCGACGTCGTGGCTCTGCACGTATGCTGTCACCTTCTTGTCGCGCGGACCGTCAGGGTGGCGCAAATACCACACGAAACGCGTGTTGTATGGTCTCATGTCACCCCTGCCCTTCCCGAATCTCCCCTCCTCCATCAGTTGCGTTCCATGATCCGAAAGAACCATGAGGATCGTATTATCCCAGAGCCTGAGCTTTGTCATTGCCTCGAACAACTTTCCCACCCACGCGTCGACGAGCGTAACCTCGCCGCAGTACAAGGCTCTCGTCCGTTTGATCTGATCCTCCGAGAGCCGTCCGCCGGTTGCAGGTCCTCCAGGAAACGCGAAATCGGTATCGCTGAAATCCGAGCAATATTTCTCGGCATACTCGCGCGGCGGATCCCAGGGCTCGTGAGGGTCGAACGCGTCCACCCATAAGAAGAAAGGCTGGTTAGCGGCGTTGTCTTCCAGCCACCTGCTAGCCGCCGTGAACACCTTCGCGCACAGGTAGTCTTCCTCCGACTCGCGGCCCCTGTTGTTCGCTAGGTACTGTATCAAGTACGCGTATCGGGTAGGATCGTCCGGCATGCATCCGTACCTCTTCAACTCTTCCTTGACAGCGTTTGGGTTCGCAACGCGGTAGTTGTCCGTCTCCTGTCCTCTAATGAATTCGTAGCTGCAGAACCCCCGGGTGTAGTTCATCGTCGGCTTGAACATGTGGTAAGTGTCCGAGATCAGGCCGGTCGCGTAGCCGCGAGGCAGCAGTATTTCGGCCATCGTATCCTGATGCGGCGGTATCTTGTGCCAGCCCGGGGCATGATGCCAGTGCCCCCGGCGGTCGTAATTATAGCTGAACGGGAATGACCGCATCCCTGTGAAGAATGCCCGGCGCATCTGAAGCGTCGGCTGGCACTCTCCGAAGGCCCTCTCGAAGTACACACTCTCGGCCGCGAACGCGTCCAAGTTCGGCGTCTCGATGAATCCCAGCGGCTGATCCCTTCCTACTATGTCTGCCCTGAAAGTGTCGAGACAGATGCAAACAAGGTTCACTACCTACCTGCCTTTCGTTTCTCGGCTCAAGGGAGTTGCGACCAGTATAGCCAACCCCATATGCTCGATCAAGAACATCGGCCCTCATCCAGGGAGGCAACGACGGCCGCTGACCTTGAGCACACTGAAATCGGCATACTTGCGGATGAAGCGCAGCAGTGATGGTAATTGCCGACTGGCCAAGAGCTCTTCGACCGGTGGGTCTGCTCGCGAAGTCCGAGCCTGTTTGAGCCGGCAGCGTATCGGGTTCGGTAGACTTCACGAGGACAGAAGTCCCCCCCTCATGTTACTTCGACCTCCCCGCACTTGACTTCCTAGCTCGTGTCATGCATAATGACTTTTAGTGATGATCGCGGGGTGGAGCAGCCAGGTAGCTCACCGGGCTCATAACCCGGAGGTCGCAGGTTCAAATCCTGCCCCCGCTACCGGGCGTAACTCGAGCAGGGACAGGCGCTTACGCCTGTCCCTGCTTTTTTGTCCGGGGCGGGAAGGGGGGATGTGGATTCCAGTCGTTCGAAATTGTGCCAGCACGGTAGGATCAGCTTGGGAGAATGGCATGCCCGCTACACCCGTAGCGTTCTGCAACAGCTTGGCAGTTCTGGGCCAACCTGCTGCACCCAGTGGCATTGGTGTACGAGACGTATCGAAGGAGTTCTCGCGAAGGGTACCTCAGAAGTTGGGCAAGGTGCCCCATCCCAGGAAGCGCCAGTAGAAGGCGGCGAGAAGCAGTATCGCGCCCATGTTCGTAAACCATAGAATGATGCCTACCCGCAGGTAGTCTTTGGGCTCAAGGTACCCGCTGGCGTAGACTATGGCGTTGGGCGGTGTGCCGATCACAAGGCAGTACGCCAGGGATGAGGCGAGTGAAGTCCCCATCGCGACAAACGGCAGCATGCTCGTGCCCGCGTGCATGAGGCCGGCCATCGATAGCGTTATGGGCCCCACGGCAGCACATGTGGGTCCGTCTGCCATGATCTGCGTAAGAAGGCCTGTGATGACGTTCGTGCTGACGAGAAGCCCGAATCCTTTGGCTAGGCCAAGCCGGACTGTTACACTTATGATGGAGCGCGCAATCCAGTACGCGCCACCAGTCTCAACCAACACGTGGCCAAACATTATGGCCCCCGCGTACAGCCACACCACGCCCCAGTCGACCTTCGTCTGGTAATCTCGCCAATTCACCACTCCAGCGAATATGTACGCCAGCGCTCCCATAACTGCAAACACCCCGATCCCGAAACGAATGCCCGTCAGTCTTAGGATTAGATTCTTCTCCGTCACCCAGCAGAAGAGGGTGAGAATGAATATTGCGAGGGCGATGACTTGCTGACGTGTCCACTTGCTTCCGCTGTCCTCGATCTCTTTCCTGACTACGGAGACCGACTGTCCCAGGTCGCGAATGGTGGGCTTGAAGCGCCAATTGATTGCCAGCCAGGTCACGGGGACCACCAAGCACAGATATGGCACGCAGTATAGGCACCATTCCCCGAAACCTATATTGATGCCAAACATGTCCTCGGCGTAACTCATCATGATGATGTTCCTGGCTGCACCGGATGGGGCGAGAGAGCCTCCCAGGCTGCACGCCATGGCGATGGTGATCATTAGCATCTTCGCCAGCTCGGGGTCCTCTGTGCCCGAAGCACGGGTCGCCGTGGCGTACATCAGCATCCCAATCGGTAGAAACATGGCTGCAAGCGCGTGATCCGACATGAACATCGTCAGCGGCGACAGCGTCACGATCATCGCGAGCGTGATCCACTTGATGTTATGACTCCTGAGCCTGCCGAAGATCATCAGGATGATGCGTTTGTCTAAGCCCGTCTTGGTGAACGCTACGGAGAACATGAGGCTGCCCATAATGAACCATGTCGCATCGGACCAGTAGAGCATCGCAATGTTCTCTCGGGTGACTATTCCCGTGCAGATCGCAATTATCCCGATGCAGAAGGCTACTGCCGGAAGCGGAATAGCTTCGGTCACGAAGCAGGCTACCACAAAGAGAATGGTGCCAACCGCTACCCGTACCTGGAAGCCACCGCGGTCCGCGACTCGCCTCTCACTCTCACTCAACTCCTCGTACCGCAGCCGCTCGGTCTTGACCTCGTATCCCTTCTTGAGTAGTTGCTCGAATTCCTCGGTCCTTATCCTCTCAGCGTACGCGAGTACGTGTGCCAACTGCTCGGGGGTTGCAGGAACACCGTTCTGGGTGGCCCATCTCTCCGCGCCCTTGAGGAACCCCTTGTGAGTGAACGCGTACTTCTGTACGCTCCCTTCCATCAGGATCACCATGTGCAATTCCCACTGCTCGAGTTCCTCGATCGGCTTCTGAAACAGCTCTTGCGCAAAGAACTGCTGGACATACTTCGTGGCCATTGACTTCTCCACTGCGATGTCCAGCATCCCGGATGGCGTAGGAATCACCAGAAGTAGAATCAGTAATCCCAGCGGGATCGGGAAGAGCTTCCAGTTGGTGTACTTGTCATACCCTGTGCGCTTCTGCGAGTTCTCTCCAGCTGTGCCCGACTGCATGCTGCCGTCCTTCACCATGAAATCCCCTCAAGCGATCTGATGCGTGTGCTTACAGGTATGCTACGCTTAGTGGCTTCGTCCGTGACCGCCAATGCCAAGTTCGGTCAGGGTGGGACCTGACTCGTACAACATGTTGTCCGGGCGCGCCCACGGCTATCTCCTAGTACGAAGAAATCTGGTGCTCCTCAGTTGGTCCGCAGCGATGCAGTAGTTGTACCTACGTCCTTAGTTGCCGGGCTCAGCTCTTCGGACCGGACCACCAGTGGTCCTTGTGGGCGGCCGTAGCCGAACGGAAGCAAGGCTCTCTCAAGGATTCCGCGCAGGTGAGCGATCGCAACACCGTAATTCGTTATGGCCACTCCCTGCTGTTGGCACGCGAGTATCCGGGATAGCATCTCGCGGGGGTTGAACATGCATGCGCCGCAATGAATCACCAGCGAATAAGGCTCCAGCTGCTCGGGGAAGTCGTGGCCGGAGACAATATCACAAGCAAGACCGGCCCCTGCCTTCTTCCTAAGCCACCTCGGTATCTTGTCTCTGGCAATATCATCTTCTATTGGGTGGTGCGTGCATGCTTCTGCAATGAGGACCCTGTCGGTCTCCTTCAGTCCGTCGATTGCTCTTGCCCCGCCGACGAACGCGCTCAGGCTGCTCTTGTACCTACCGAAGACTACCGAGAATGAGGTCATGGGCACGTCCGGCGGGGTGCGATCGGCAACCTCGGCAAAGACCTGGGAGTCTGTGATCACAAGCTGCGGCCTGACCTTCATTTGCTCGATGACTCGGCCGAGGCGCTCCTCATTAGTTACGACTGCGGTTGCACGCTTGTCCAGAATGTCCCGCAGCGTCTGCACCTGGGGTAGAATAAGCCTTCCCTTTGGGGCCTCCTTATCGATCGGTACTACAAGGACAACGGTGTCACCTTCTTCGATCATTCCATCGAGAATGCCTCCCTGCTCGTACCAGGAAGTGGGAGTGGTCTTGATTATGGCTTCCTTGGCCTGAAGCACCCCCGTCCGGGTGACGGCTGACATCGCGCACCAATTCAACCCCAGTCGATGAATACTCTCGGAGACCCCGCCGGGGTCTTGGATGTCCGTCTTATTCAGGATCACCAAAGTGGGTATCTCCCTTCGCCGCAGCTCTGCAGTCCAACTTTCCTCATACTTACCCCAAGTGCCCGCTTCCGTGACCAGCAGCACGATGTCGGTCCTCTCCAGCACCTTCGTGGTCTTCTGGATCCTGAGTTGTCCCAGTGCTCCCACGTCATCTAGTCCCGCAGTATCGACAAACAACACCGGACCGATGGGCAATAGCTCCATTGGCTTTTCCACGGGATCCGTGGTTGTGCCTGCAACATCCGAAACGATGGCCACGTCCTGTCCAGTAAGAGCGTTCAGCACGGACGACTTGCCGACATTTCGTCGGCCTATTATTGCGATGTGAAGCCTCAGGCCTTTGGGCGTTCGTTGCATGCGAGCGCTCCTGTCCGGGGTCTGGCTTTGAGCGAATCACCGTTATTCAATGCGAGCGGTCTGTCGACGCGTGAGAGGATGTCGAGCACAGTCTCGAGCGAATTGGTGACACCACTCGTGGGGTATATGTCGTAAAGGTGACCGTATGCGGCTGGGGTGAGGTCCGCCATGATCACATTTGCGCCACATCGGAGAGCCTGCTCTCGTCCGTTGGGCGCGAGTGCGTCAAAAGCCGTGGTCGCCGGGATGTGAACAGGTCCCAGTACCAATCGTGCCGCGGCGACAACCCTTAGGGCAAGAGTCAAGTCGCAGGCGGGAGCTTCTGCGAGAGGAGTCTGCGCATGGGGCACGAAAGGACCGAATGCGGCCATGTCCAGGTCCAAGTCGCGACACAGAAGTATATCAGCCGCCAAGTCGAGCGATGTCTGGCCAGGGAGGCCGATGATGCAACCGGAACCAACTTGGTAGCCGAGATCCCTTAGACAGGACAGTGCAGATAAACGAGCGTCCAATCGGGAATCAGGATGTAGTTCATCATAGAGCAACGGCGACGCAGTTTCGTGCTTCAGAAGGTACCTGTCCGCACCCCGTTCTCGCCAGATCCGATAGTACGACGCAGGCTTCTGTCCGACGCAGAGAGTTATGGCTACGCCAAGCTCGGACTTGATCTCAGAAATCGTCTCAGCCAGTCGCCCGGGATTCGCGGCGTCGCTCTCGCCGCTCTGCAGGACCACAGTCCGAACGCCCGTCCTTGATGCCTCCGACGCTATCTCGAGCACTTCCTCCGACTTCATTTCGTATCGTAGGACGGCGGAGTTTGTTGCCCTGAGGCCGCAGTATGAGCAATTGCGGGAACACACGTTCGAGAACTCGATAATGCCACGAACGTGCACTTCATCTCCGCACCATTCTCGACGTGCACTGTCAGCTCGCGAAAAGAGGTCTTTCGCGGGCTGGTTGATAAGCCTTTCTATATCCCTCAGTTCCGTCATTGCCACCATGCGTCTACGCTTCTGCGGGAATCATTTTCCTCAGCAACCGCAACAGCCTCTCGCGCTCGGGCAGGGGCAGATCCTGCCAGCCATCCGATGCGACTGCCAAAGTCGAAGTGAGGGGAAGGACAGCAACGTCAGCTCCTCTCGGCTCGTCCGCTACCATGCCTGCAACGTACGAGCGACGCCTTCCAAGCAGCTCGACGAACCAGACTCTGATATGGAAAGTGCTGCCGATCAGGACGGACAGGGCATTCAGCCTTCGAACCAGTTCGCCCTCGCAGTCCGGTGTTCGCAGGTCGCTGCTCCAGTTGTCAGAATCTGAGGTCTCTTTCACCACGTTCTATTGCCTCGAGCCGCTGTCTCAGCGCCGGGACGATGTTTTCAGGAACGTGTTTGATTCGGCGCGCCACAAGTTCCTCGCATGCTCTCCTTGTCTCGGGGGACGCGTAGTCGAGCACAAATTCCTTCAGAGTGAGAATTGCGTTCGGAATGCAGAACAGATGGACGTTGCCCTTTTTTGCAATCGTCATGAAATGACTTCCGGTACGGCCACAACGGTAGCCCGCCGTGCAAAAGGAGGTGAGGTACCCCATTTCGGCAAGTTCCCGCACGAGTTCGTCAAGGCTCCTGGTATCCCCCAGCAGAAATTGCTGGCGGTCCGCCTCCTGTTCGTTGTATTGTTCGCTGTATGCCCCTATGCCAATCCGGGTGGAAGCGTCCGTTTGAGTGCAGCCCAACTCTACTGACTGCCGTCGGATTTCGCGTGGCTCTCTTGCGGTAACGATCATTCCCGTATAAGGGACGGACACGCGTATCACGGCGACGACTCTTCTGAATTCGTCGTCGCTGAGCCTATACTTGCTGGTGGTGCAGAATGGGGTGTTGGACGCAGGTTCCAAGCGGGGGAAGGAGATAGTGTGTGGGCCAACCCCTCCGAACCTCTCTTCGAGGTCGATAGCGTGTTTCAGAAGCCCCATGACCTCGAACTTCCAATCGTAAAGCCCGAAAAGCGCGCCTATGGCCACGTCATCCACGCCCGCGTCTTGGGCTCTGTGAAGTGCGTACAAACGCCACAGGTAGTCGGCCTTTATGCCGCGCGGATGGACTCGCTCATACGTGGTTTGGTGATATGTCTCCTGGAAGACCTGAAAGGTCCCTATGCCCACGTCCTTCAGCTTCTTCAGATCCTCGATGCTTTGGGGAGCCGCATTTACATTCACGCGCCTGATCTCGCCCTTCCCCACTCTTGTGTCGTAGACCGCCTGGATCGTGCGCACTATGTAGTCAATGTCCGAAGCAGGATGCTCCCCGTAGACCAGGATCAGCCGCTTATGTCCGACGGAAACGAGTGCCTCAGCTTCGCGCCTCACCTCCTCTACGCTAAGCCGTCGCCTCTTCTCGCTGGTATTCTCTTTCCTGAAAGCGCAGTAGAGGCAGGAGTTCACGCAGAGATTGCTGCAGTACAGAGGTGCGAAGGTGACTATCCGGGGCCCGTACACCTTGTTCCTTATCTGCTTGGCTGCGTCGAATATCTCGCCCCAGGTGTCCTCATGGTCAACCTGAAGCAGCGCTGCCGTCTCCTGCGGTTCCAACCTTTCAAGCGAGAGCGACTTGTCCAGGATCTCTCGAATCAGACTTCGCCCTGTATGACGCTTGTCTTGCAGCAGCGATCCAATTTGCTCTTCGTCAACGAAACTGCGTCCGTTCTTGAGATACTTCGACACCTCATCCGGCTTTATCACAGACTGCATCCAAGACTTGCACGTGATGGTACTCACGATGTCACCCCGCGGTTAGCTGTGGAAGTGATTGCATTCCATCTAAACGGTTTCCTCTTGAAGTAGCGGGCCGCGCTGGGACTCACCGGCACGTTCGCTGCTTCAGCGATGCCTGCTCCACTGCACACAGTTAGCTTCTCATGCTTCCGTAACCTTGCAGGGAGCGTGGGTGCTCAAATAGTTAACGGGAGAACCGAAGAGCTTCTTGATCCACTTGGGCCGCCTCGACCTGGTAGTTACGATCAAACTAGGCCGCTCATTCTCCGCAACGTCGAGTATCTCCAGGGCGAATCTCCCGGTCACGATGTGTGAATCCGCAGTGATGCCGTGGGCTGCTGCCAAACGGGAAATGGACTGAAGAACGGCCTCCCCTTTCTCTCGGTGCTCCTTCAGCAGCTCCTTCTTGTACCGTTCTTGGACGGATGGCACGAAACCGAGGTCCGACCCAATCATGTATCTGCCAAGGTTCACGTCCACTACGTACACGATGATCAGGTGCTTGCACTGAGCCGCCTTGTCTATTGCCATTTCAATCGCGCGGTTGGACTGCCTGAAGGTTGACAGCGCCAACATGATCGGTGCCGCCATTAGCGAACGACCTCTCTTGTTTCCCTCGCCGATTGTTGCGTTGGCGCCTTGCATTCTCATGTCCTCCAAACTTCCCGACACTCACACCTACCAGGTTTGGGGCGTGACCTAACGGCCAGCAAGCTCCCTCACCGTTCTCACAAGCACTTCCGGGTCAACTGGTTTGTCAATAAACCCGTCCGCGTACATGGCCTTGAGTTCCTCCGCCGTTCGAGGGTCGAAGTTAAGCCCTCGACGTTTGATGGCAGTCACTATCAGTACGGGGATGTGCGAGAGGCGGCTATCCTCTTTGACCGTCTTAGCGAGCGAGAAACCAGAATCCAAAGTATCCATCATCAAATCAGTGATGAGCAGCTGAGGTCCCTCTCGCTTCATCTCCCGGATTGCCTCCTCCGGATGCTCGAAGCAGACAACCGTGTATCCCTGTGACTGCAGGACCTCCCGGGCTACTTGCAGGAATTCAGGATCATCATCGACCATGACCACTTTCCCATCCTGGGACATCTTGGTCTCACCTCCTGACTTCGGTTGGTCCGTCGTCCCTGCCATTACACCGGCTGCCTCTCCGAGTAATGCGTGTGGAGAAGATGATGGGATTTCTCTCCCAGCGGCTGCTCGAGAAACTCAGCGTAGATCCTCTTGATGTCAGGATTCTCATGGGACTTCCTGAGTTCCTTTCCCTCATCCTCCTTGTAGATAGCCGCAATCCTGGCGATGCGAGTTTCGTCGGTGGTCAGCCGGGGCTGTCCGCCTCCGCCGATGCATCCCCCAGGGCATGCCATTATCTCAACGAAGTGATATTCAGTTTCACCCGCCTTCAGACGCTCGATGACCCGACGCGCGTTGCCGAGCCCGTGTGCGACCGCCACTCGAAGGTTTGCGCCTTCAAGGAAGGACCACTCGTCCACAGCGCCGGTGATCTCGAGGGAAGCCTCCTTGATTCCCTTGAGGCCCGCTATGGGTGCAACGTGCAGGTCTTCGAATGGCAGCGGTCTGCCGGTAACGATCTCGTAGGCTGTCCGCAATGCCGCCTCCATCACTCCGCCAGTGTTGGCAAATATGTCGGCCGCCCCTGATGCCTCTCCCAGCGGGGAATCCATCGTATCGTTTGGGAGTGAAGCGAAGTCTATGCCCGCCTGGTTGATCATGCGGCCAAGCTCACGAGTCGTCAGCACAACATCCACATCCTTCACGCCGTTGTCACTCATCTCCGAACGCTCGCACTCAAACTTCTTCGCCGTGCAGGGCATGACTGAGACGACGAAGACATCTTGCGGCAGCTGTCCCACTTGCTCGGCGTAGTACGTCTTGGCCACAGCCCCGAACATCTGCTGTGGGGACTTGCAGGTTGACACGTTCGGAAGTAAGTCGGGATAGAAATGCTCGGCGTACTTGATCCACCCGGGGCAGCAGCTCGTGAACTGCGGCAGTGCCGCGTCCTGGTGATCCACGAGAGTGCGCCTGAGCCGCATTAGGAGTTCAGTTCCCTCCTCCATTATCGTCAGGTCGGCGGCGAACTCCGTGTCGAAGACCCGGTCAAAGCCCAGTCGGCGAAGGGCTGATACCATCTTCCCCGTGACGAGCGAGCCCGGCGGATATCCGAAGCACTCGCCGAGCGCTGCTCGGATAGCAGGGGCCGTCTGCACAATTACATGCTTGGCCGGATCCTCGAGAGCATCCCACACCTCGTCGATCTGGTCTGCTTCGCTGATGGCGCCGACCGGACAGACGGCAGCGCACTGTCCGCATTGAACGCACAAAACCTTATCCAGCGTGCTGCAGAAGGCTGGACCTACCGAGGTCTTGAACCCGCGGTACTGTGGGAATATGGCTGCAACTCCCTGTATCTCAGAGCAGACTGTGACGCAGCGCCGGCACAGTATGCACTTAGCAGTATCTCTAACCAGGGCGGGCGTGCTGCTGTCCTGAAATGCGTGGCTTTTCTGCCCGACATACTCCACATCCCGGATGCCGAGTTCCTCTGCGAGTGCCTGGAGTTCGCAGTGACCGTTGCGTTCGCAGGTCTGGCAGTCGCCTTCGTGATCGGATAGAAGAAGCTCCACCACCATCCGACGCGCCTCTCTCACACGCCGGGTGTTCGTGCGAACCTTCATCCCCTCGGTTGCGGGTGTGCAGCAGGATGGCACCAGGGCTTTTGCGCCCTCCACCTCCACCAGGCAGACTCTGCACGCGCCAATCGCCTGTACGCCCTCCAGGTAGCAGAGGGTGGGAACGTTCACCCCTGCCTTTCTAGCGGCGTCAAGAATGCTCGCCCCATCGGGCACAGACACCTCGATGTCGTTAACGGTTAGCTTGGGCATGGCTCTCTTCCCTTTCGGTTGAGCAGGTCTCCTTGAAGTCACAGCGCAGACAGCGCTTTGCTTCCCGTATTGCAATGGCCTCCGGCCAGGGCAACTCGACTTCGCGGAAATTCCCCCTACGCTCTCGCACCGGCAGATGTGCACCCTTGGACCGCGGATATTCAACAGGGGCGGCCTCCGGGTCGAAAAACGTGTCTACCTGCCGGTCTCGTCGCCAGAATGCACGCTTCTCGCCGCTCAAGTACTGATCAATTCCAACTGCGGCCCTTTCGCCGCTGGCGACCGCTTCCACGACTGATGCCGGCCCCGTAACCGCGTCGCCTCCTGAGAATATCCATTCGACGCAGGTCTGCTGGGTGAGCGGGTTAGGCCCCAGCAGAACATGCTGAGTTGATTCCACATCTGACTCCACGGAAACACCGGTGATGTCAACGGTCTGGCCGACCGCAACTATTACCTCGTCCGCATCCACCTGAAATTCCACGCTGCCCGAGGGCACAGGTCTACGGCGCCCGCTTCGGTCGAATTCCCCCAGAGACATCTGTTGGCACCTCACACCGGTGATCGTGGAATTCTGGGACACGATCTCGGCTGGAGCAGCCAGGAACCGGAGCGCGACTCCTTCGCGTTCCGCCTGCTCCACCTCTTCCGCAAATGCGGGCATTTCTCCCCGCGTGCGTCGATATAAGATCGTCACGGAATCTGCCCCCAGACGAAGTGCCGTCCGAGCCGCGTCCACCGCTGCGTTACCGCCTCCGATAACGACCACGTTCCGGCCCACGGAGGTCGACCCGTTCAAATTCACGTCGCGCAGGAAGCCAAGAGCGTCTGTCACGTGCTTGCGCTGCGCCCCCGGCACCGTAAGCTGCATCCCCTTTGAAGCGCCGATCGCCAGGAAAACCGCCTCGTAACCCTGGCTCCTAAGGTCCCGAAGGGTGAAATCGCTGCCGAGCCTGAGGCCAGTCGTGAAGCGGACTCCGAGCCGTTCCAGCATCTGCAATTCGCGCCGGAGGATGTTACGAGGGAGTCGATAGGCAGGTATGGCCTGTACAAGCATCCCGCCGATCTGTTTCTCCCTTTCGAAAACCGTTGGTCGATATCCGAGGCGGGCCAGGAAGTACGCGCACGAGAGCCCTGCCGGACCTGCACCGACAACCGCAACCTTGCGTGCGGCGTTTGCTTCGTCTTGGCGGACCTCAGGAATCTCGACACGGCTCTCCTGCTCGATCATGAACCTTTTCAGCCTTCGGATAGACACCGGGTCATCGAGGGTGCCTCGCCGACACTTAGCCTCGCAGGGATAGAAGCAGACGCAAGCGCAAATCGCTGCGAAGGGGTTTCGCTCCCGGTGGAGACGCAGGGCCTCCGCGTACCTTCCCTCGCCAAGCAATGAGACGAATCCTGGCACGTCAACCCCGGCAGGGCAGGCATTTTGACAGGGCGCTCTCACAAGTTCCGGACATACCCCCGCAGGGCAGCGCTTCTCACGGATATGCGCTTCGTACTCGTGCCGGAAATGTCTGATGGTTGACAATACGGGATTAGGTGCAGTCTGCCCCAGCCCGCACAGCGCTGTGTCCTTTATGATCCTGCCCAGCCTCTCAAGCTTCTCAATATCACCCTCTTCTCCCCTTCCCTCGCAGATGCCGTTCACTATCTCGAGCATGCGCTTCGTGCCGATGCGGCATGGCGGGCACTTGCCGCAGGATTCGTCTTGCACGAACTCAAGGAAAAAACGTGCCACATCGACCATGCAGCTATCCTCGTCCATGATGACGAGTCCGCCAGAGCCCATGATCGCTCCGAGATCGGTAAGCGTCTCGTAGTCCACGGGTACGTTCAGATGTTCCCTGGGAACGCACCCACCCGAAGGTCCGCCAACCTGTGCGGCCTTGAATGCCTTCCGGTTCGGAATTCCTCCTCCAATGTCGTAGACAATCTCCCCCAAGCTCATTCCGATTGGCACTTCAACCAATCCGGTGTTATTCACCGCTCCCGCAAGCGCGAATACCTTAGTCCCCTTGCTTCGCTCGGTTCCCATGGAAGCAAACCACTCTCCGCCTTTGAGAATGATGACTGGAATGTTTGCGTACGTCTCCACGTTATTTAGCAGGCTGGGCATCCCCCAGAGCCCCTTGTTTGCTGGAAAAGGCGGTCGCGGCCTCGGCTCGCCGCGATTGCCCTCGATGGACGTCATCAGAGCCGTCTCTTCGCCGCAGACAAAAGCTCCGGAGCCCTTGCGGATCTCGAGGTCGAAGTTGAATCCCGTGCCCATTATATCTTTGCCGATGAGGCCGTACTCCGACGCCTGGCTGATAGCCAGTTCCAGCCTCTCAATCGCCAGTGGATATTCCGCGCGAACGTATATGTATCCTTGCTGAGCCCCGATCGCGTAGGCGGCTACTGCCATGGCCTCGACCACAGAGTGAGGGTCGCCCTCCAGGACGCTTCTGTCCATGAAGGCGCCGGGGTCTCCTTCGTCCGCGTTGCACAAGACAAACTTCCGGTCGCCGTGGGCTTTTCTTGTGAGGCCCCACTTGACTCCCGTCGGGAAACCCGCCCCCCCCCGCCCGCGCAGCCCCGAACGTTCGACTTCCCTTATCACCTCCTCGGGGGTCATGTGCGTCAAAACTTTCGACAGTGCCTGGTAGCCGTCGCGGGCGATGTACTCCTCGATTCTCGCCGGGTCTATGACTCCGCAGTTCCGCAACGCAACTTTTACCTGCCTTCGGAAGAACTCAATCCCGTCCTTCCCGCGTACCATTCCATCTGCTGTCTCCTCCTTCTGAAGCAGGCGCTTGACCACCCTGCCCTTCAGAAGGTGTTCCTCAGCGATCTCCTTCGCATCCTCCGGCGTCAATCGCTGATACAACACCCCGTCTGGGTAGATCATTGCCACCGGCCCCGCAGCGCACGGGCCAAGGCACCCGGTCTCGACAACCCTGCACTCGCTTTCCAGACCGTGATCATGGATCGCTTCCCTAAGTCTCGCACTGACTTCCAAAGCGCCGGACGCAACGCAACTTCCTCCGGTGCATACGAGAATGTGGCTCCTGCACATGTCCATCGATATAAGTTCTCCTCTTTGTTCACTTGCTGATCATGAATTCCCTAACCGGCTCTCCCCCGATCACGTGCTCGCGGACGATTCTGCGAATCTTGCCCTCGTCCAGTAGACCGTAATGAATGGCCTCTCCGCCCTTTGTGGTGATGGTGAGCACGGGCTCTTGATCGCACCTGCCCAGACATCCGGAGTTCCTCACCGTCACGTCGTCAACCGACGCCGCGCTCAGCTCGGAAGCTAGTGTGGACAGGATCTCACGTGCCCCGCTGGCTATCCCA
>Ga0180437_10000795_pt1 | contig 57423 bp, 24 predicted proteins | sample SS_ome_4_FD_132410 | JGI IMG/M metagenome (GOLD analysis project Ga0180437, IMG submission 132410) | Hypersaline lake sediment archaeal communities from the Salton Sea, California, USA - SS_3_D_1 metaG | ecosystem: Environmental > Aquatic > Non-marine Saline and Alkaline > Hypersaline >...
ACGACTGGTCGCACGCGACGCTTTCGACGAACAAGGCCGATCATCGGGTTCCCGCCGGTGCGGCGTTGGAGGTCGGCCTGACCGATGACGGCCGGCGCGGCGTCGGCGTGTTCGTCTACCGCAAGACGGCCGGCCACGGCCCGAACAATTTCCACGGTGTGACTCTCCGCTGGCTGCACGGCGCGGACGCCGCCGGCGCCGTCGATCTGAAGGTGTTCGCGGTTCAGATGGTGTATGTTCCGTCGTGTGCCTTCTGGGCCGGCGACGGTTCGACAGACCGTGCTACAGGCCAGTTCTCGGCCGGCTACAGCGCCAATCCCTTCCGGGTCGAGAGCGAGCGTGCGCTCACGTTGGGCGGAGAAACCGCCCAGATGCTCAACAACCGCGATACAGCCGGAATGCACCTGAACAGCCCCGACGATTTCAATAGCGACCTGCCGCGAACGCTTTCCGCGGAATTTCCGAAGGGCTATCGGGCGTTCTATTGCATGAGGCACGAGATCACGCAACAGCAATACGTCGAATTTCTCAACACGCTTTCCTACGCCGCGCAGGCCGCTCGCACAGACGAAAAACCCTCCTCCGCGGCCGGCCAGCTTGTAAGTCCGAATCCGTCGAAAGGTGGTCCGTGGCGGAACGGGATCCGTATCGCGGTTTCCGGCACGCCCGATTCCGTCGTGCCGGTGGCGTACCAGCGGGGAACCTACGTCGCGTCCGGCACCCAACTGAAAGTCGGTAAGCCGGCGGCGTACGAAACCGATTCCCCCCACGTGGCCTGCAACTTCATCAGGCACCACGATGGCGCCGCGTTTGCCGCCTGGGCCGGCCTGCGGCCGATGACCGAACTGGAGTTCGAGAAGGCCTGCCGCGGACCGCTCAAGCCCGTGGCCAACGAATACGCCTGGGGGACGGACCGGATCGCCGGCATGGATGCCGAGGGGGGCAAGTACGTACTCCAGAACGCCGGCCAACCGGACGAAACCGTCACCTGGGAAGGGGACAACGGTCCGGACGCCACGCACGGCAACGCGCCCTTCATGGGGACGAACGAGAAGCTCGGCGGACCGCTCCGCGTAGGGGTCTTCGCCACGCCCAACAGCGACCGCGTGAGTGCGGGCGCATCCTACTGGGGGATTCTGGATCTGACCGGGAACCTGACCGAGCATGCCGTATCCGTCGGCCACCCGGCGGGGCGTACCTTTGTGGGCAATCATGGCGAAGGCGGCGATTCGGCGTGGACGGATATCTTCGGGCAGCGTGGCGGCGGGTGTCCATACGGCTCCCACGCCGGCGCCTGGGGCCGCAATGAAGGTTTTCGCTCGTCGTGCCGCTATATCGCGGCAAGTCCCTGGGTCTACGGGCGTTCACGGCACTTCGCCATGGGTTTCCGTTGCGTGCGCACGGCGCCGTGAGGCGGAAGTAATCAGGATTCAGTGTTCCGTGTTTGGAGAAGCAAGAATCATGAAAAAGAAAACGACGCTGACAGTGATGGCGGTTGGCCTGCTGTTGGGTGCAACCGCTTTGCGCGCGGATGACCTGCGGATCGAAAACGTGAAGGTCTCCCCGCGCGACGCGGCCACCGCGACCGTGACCTTTGATATCGCCTGGGAGAACTCCTGGCGACACGGGAGCTTCCACGATGCGGCCTGGATGTTCTTCAAGGTGCGAGCCGACGACAAGTCGGGTTGGCAGCCGGTCCGGCTGGTGGCGGACAAGGTGGTGAACCCTGTGGGCTACAGCCAGGAGAAAGGCGGCACGCCGTTGGAGTTCGTCGTGCCGGCGGGCGACGACGGGTTCGTAGGCGTGTTCTTGCGGCGCGCGGCGGACGGCAAAGGCCCGATGGCGGCGCGCAATGTCACAGCCGTGTGGGACTTCACGGCCAACAAGGGCGTCACCAAGGACGTGAAGGTCCGCATGCAGGCGTTCGCGCTTGAGATGGTGTACGTGGCCGAGGGGCCGTTCTACCTGGGCTCGGGTGGGACAAAGGAGTTGAACCGGTTCTACAGGTACGTCGACGATACCCAGGAAGTCCCGGAAACCCCGGCGTACCTGGTGAAGGGCGCCGGCGCGATCCCAACTGGCCGGCAGCCAGGCAAACTTTGGGCGGCGGGCATCGCGCCGGAGGACGGGGGCGAGATTCCGGCGTCCTTCCCCAACGGCTATGCGGCCTTCTACTGCACGAAATTCCCGCACATTACCAAGGCCCAGTTCGCCGGCTTTCTGAACACCTTGACCGAGCCGCAGGCGAAGGAGCGTTACTACCCCGGCTATCTTGGCAATGCAATCCAACGTTCCGGGAAGTCCCCGAAATACACCTATACGGCGTCGGCCCCGGACGGGCGGTGTTCGTGGCTGTCCTGGGCGGACGGCGCGGCGTACGCGGCCTGGGCAGGCTTGCGCCCGATGACGGAAATGGAGTACGAGAAGGCCATTCGCGGAGCACAGGAGCCGGACCCCCGCTACGATGCAAGCCCGTCGTACTGGGGCGTCGCCGACGTGAACCAGGGGGAGATGGAGCGTCCCATATCGGCGGGCAGCGCCGCTGGGCGCAAGTTCGCGGGCACGCACGGCTGCGGCACAACGGTCTTGCCCGCCGACTGGCCGACGGACCTCTTTGGCGGTGCCGTGTTTCGCGGCAAGGCGCCTGCTCGACGATACTATTCCGTCTACCACCTGCTCACTTCGGGCCGCATCAATGCGATCACCGTGCAAATGATTCGTGGACCCAACATCGGCTGGCGCGCCGCGCGCACGGCGCCGGCAGGGGATACGGCCGTAGTACCGGTCCCCGGCCGGCTTGATCCCGAGACGGTGCAGGCCATCGCACGCCTGCAGCACCCCGCGCGAGCCGACGGCCTACCGGACGAGTGGGGCAAGCCCGCCCTGACACTCGGCGGCCCCGCTGACCTCTTCCCGGTTCACAATCGCTTCGTTCCATTCGACTTCTACGGCCGTCTCCTCGAGCCCTGGCGGGGGCCCAAGGACATGGACGCCAAGGTGTACTTGGGCTGGGACGGCGAGGCGCTTTGCGTCGCGGCTGAGGTGACCGATGACCGGCACTCCAACACGAAAACCGGCGACAGTATCTTCAACGGCGATGCCCTGCAGATCGGATTGGCTACGCCCAGCGGCATCACCTGGAACGTCGGGCTGGCACTGACGAAGGACGGCGTCCGCTTCCATCAGTGGGAGGGCAGCGGCGATACGTTACTGAAAACCGTCGGCTGCGCCGTAGTGCGGGACGACAGGAACAAGGTCACCCGCTACGGGCTGCGTCTGCCGCTGACCGCCCTGGGCTTGGAACCCGGCGCGAAATTCGGTTTTAACCTCGTGTTCTACGATGACGACGGCAGCGGAATTCGCCATTGGCTCCAATTAGCGCCGGGCATGGCCCCGGGCCTGCCGCGCGATGGCGAGCCCGTGTCGCTGCCAACGATTGCCGGCAACACCGCCCGTTATCCGCGGTTTGTCCTCGCAGAGTAGATGAAAGGAGCAATCGATGACTCTAGGTAACGGACGCCCATCCACTGGCACCTGTGCGGTCGCGATTGTCGTAGTGCTGCTGGCGGGGGCTTTGAGCGCAACGGCGGATGACAATGCAGACGCGCGATTCCAAGGATCGGGGCGGGCCGACCCGATCCGGATCGAGAACGTGACATGCAAAGCAGCCGGGGTTGCGGGGGCGGGTTGCGTCACGGTCGACTTGGCCTGGGATCATTCCTGGCGAGCAGCGTGGGAGGTGGCGTCCGAGCAACACGGTGGAACCAGGACGCTCGCGCTCGAGAACTGGGACGCGGCCTGGGTGTTCGTCAAGTTCCGCAAGCCCGGCGACGATTGCTGGTCGCACGCAACGCTCTCGACGAATGCCGCGGACCATTCGGTTCCCGCCGGCGCGAAGCTGGACATCGGCCTAACGGACGACGGACAGCGAGGCCTCGGGGTGTTCGTCTACCGCAACGCGCCCGGCAGCGGCCCGAACGAATTCAGGGCCATGAAGCTGCGCTGGCTGCACGGCGCGGACGGGGTGGAAAACATCGATCAGGTGACCGTTGCGGTTGATCGTGTGTCGGGCGTTCGGCGGGACGCGGACGGAGCGCCCAAACTCCGCATCGATCGTCCATCCATTCCGGGTGGTGACGCGCTGGACAAGATATTGGAAGAAGCCGACACGGTGCCGGCTGCGGAGCCCGGGGCCAACACCGTGGAGATCCGGGTGTTCGCCATCGAGATGGTCTATGTGCCGCAATGCGCGTTCTGGCTGGGAGATGGTTCGACCGACCGCAACGCCGCCCAGTTCTCGGCCGGCGACACGACCGATCCCCTACGAATCGAGAGCGAAGAAGCCGTCACCCTGGGCGGCAAGGCCCGGAATAATCTGGGCAATCAGGATGCGATCGGCATGTTCCGCATCGGCGACGATTTCAACAGCGGCTTTTCGCGGACGTTGCCGACAAGCTTTCCCAAAGGTTACGCGGCGTTCTACTGCATGAAACGGGAGATGACGCGACGAGCGTATGCAGCATTCTTCCAGACGCTCAGCGCGGCACAGCAGAGCCGCTTGTATTCGGGCGGTGAGGTTGGCACCGATCCCCACACCGGCTGCAACAAAGCGGGATGGAGCGGGAATCTGGCGTACGCGGCCTGGGCCGGCCTGCGGCCGATGACGGAGATGGAGTACGAAAAGGCTTGCCGCGGCCCGCTCAAACCCGTGCCCGGCGAATACGCTTGGGGGACAAGCGAGGCACGGGCCAAGGACGCACAAGCTGAGCCGGCCGCTGCTTCGCGCAGTGCACGCGTCGCGGCCCGAGCCTCGTACTGGGGGATTCTTTCTCTGGGCGGCACTCTCAACGAGTATACCGTAGCGGTCGGCAACGAAGCCGGACGGCGTTTCGCGGGGACGCACGGGGACGGAAGCGTGGCCATGCCGGCGGGCGTACGCCAGGGAGACGAGTATTTCGGCACCTTCGGGGACCTCTCGGTGATCCAGCCGGCCGGCTGGTACTTTCACGAGACCGGCTTCGGCTTCGGGATCCGTGGCGAAACCGTGTCGAGTCGCTCCTATGCCAGTTCGCACCATGTCGGTGCGGTGAGCCGGGACAACAGGGAGAGCGGCACCAGCTTTTTTTGCGTGCGTACGGCGGCGCCGTCCACGGCGCCGCGCGGATCCCTGGCGCACGAGGATATTCTCTGCAAGGAACTTCCGCCACAGAGCTTGTTCAACGAGCGGATGCGGATCGAGAACGTGGCAATCGTGTCGCGGGCAGCGAAGACCGCGACGGTCGAGTTCGATATCGCCTGGCCTGAATCCTGGCGTAATGCGAAGAACCATGATGCGGCCTGGGTCTTCTTCAAGGTGCGGCCGAAAGGCGCCCGCAACTGGCAGCACGCCAGACTGGCGGCGGACAAGGTGCTGAACCCAACGGGCTACAGGCAGGATGAAGGCACGCCGGTCGACCTTATCGTGCCGGCCGGCGACGACGGATTCACCGGGATGTTCGTACAGCGAGCATCGGAAGGCAGGGGTTCGCTCTCGGCGCGTGGCGTCACGGCCGTCCTGGACTTCGCCGCGAGCCAGGGCGTCACGAAGGATACAGATATCGACATCCACGCCTTCGGGATCGAAATGGTGTACGTGCCCGAAGGTCCGTTTCACCTGGGTTCGGGCGGGACGGAGGCGAGTCGTTTCTATAAGTACACCGACGGCAGCCAGAACGGGCTTCCGTACCGCGTGGCGGGTCCGGGGGCGATTCCCACCGGCCCGCAGGAAGGCCGGCTGTGGGCGACCGGCATCGCGCCGGACGGAACAGACGCCGGCGAGATACCTGCATCGTTTCCAAACGGCTATGCAGCATTCTACTGCATGAAGTACGCCGTCAAGCAGGGCCAGTTCACTGCCTTCCTGGGCATGCAGTCCGGTATCAAGTCGATATATCACGAGTATCGTGGCGGCGACTGGCCGGTTCTCAGGAGAACCGCTTACGAAGGTACATCGCTATCTTGGGGATACGGGGCCTCGTTCGGCGCGTGGGCCGGGCTGCGGCCGATGACCGAACTGGAATACGAGAAGGCCTGTCGCGGGCCGCGCGAGCCGGTCCCGAATGAGCTTGGCCCCGGATATTGGGGTATCCCGTACCTGACCGCCGGAGAAATGAGTGAACACGTCGTGTCGGTCGGGCATCCTACGGGCCGCCAGTTCAAGGGCACTCACGGCACCGGCATAGCGGCTCTGCCCAAAGACTGGCCGCCGCTCGACGCAACAGGCGTCGCGAATCGCGGTGCTAACCTGCGGGTCAACCACAACAGCCGCATATCAGACCGGCGGGCGCCGCGGGATACCAGCATGAGGGGCCACCATCGACTTGCCGGCAACCAAAATTTCACCGGCTGGCGTGGCGTGCGCGCAGCCCCCTCCCCGGCTGGGACGCAGGCCGGCGATCGACCGAAGCCGCGTGGCGACTTCAAGCTGGAACTCGACCCGCTGCCGGATCTGCGGCAACCCGACATCAGCCTCTTCTATCTCTCCGGCCGGGTTCGTAACGGCGGCGACAAGCCGCTGACGGTTGAAGTGGCATGGCCCCTGCCTGATGCGTGTTTTCCTGGGGGTGCCGCGTCGCGCACTTTCACTGCCAACCCGAAAACCGCGATGCCGTTTAAGGTCCTGACGGTGCTGACCCGGAAGACTGCACGCACTTCTCGCAGGGGGCAGATGCTGACCGTCCGGATTCAGAGCCCCGGCGGCGATGTGCTGGTTGAACGGGATATTCGGCTGCCGTTAATCGATCCAGGAGAAGTCGCCCCGCCGGTTGTTGGCTCGTTGGACGGCGGTGCATTGACGCTGTTGGTTGCGAACTTCACCGACCGGGCACATGCGGTGATGATCGAGATGCTGCCTGCGGGCATTCAGATGCCCGAGAAGAGCCGCAGGGTCAACATCGAAGCTCAAGCAGAAGTACGGTCCTCGTTCCCCATTTCGGGTGACCAGGTCTTCGTCGATCCGGGGTTCCATCGGATACCGTATCGAGTTGCCGTAGCCGAGTCTCCGCCCCAGGGTGGCGATGCTTTCGTCGAACTGCGTGTCCAATCGCGCTGGCGAGTCGGCCAACAAGAGATTCGGTCCGAGGCGGAAAAGGCGGCGACGGACGCGTCTTTGGATGATGAGCAACCGGATGATCTGGGCGGACTGCTGGGTGAGCTTGACGAGGCCGGACTCGCCGCCAAGAGAGACAAGACATGGGATCCGCCGGCGGACCTTTTCAACACCGGCAAGCCACCGGATAGCTGGAAACCGGTGAAACACGGTGCGAGCGTTTGGCTCGGCCGGCTCAAACCGTTGCCGAAAAAGAACACGCTTGTACAGGCGGCAACAACGGCGATAGCGCCCGCCGACCGGGAAGTGGTCATCAAAGTAGCCAGCGAGTCCGAGGGCTGGACTTGGCTTGACGAGGCCTTGATCGAGAGCTGCGGCGCTGGATCCGGTCCCGCGACGAAGCCCTTCGTCGGGCGCATCTGGCTTAACGGCGAAGTTGTGTACGATTCGCGGCCCAGTGCCGAGAGGTTTCGCAAGCCTGTCCGTATTCGCAAAGGCAACAACAAATTGCTGGTGCAATGCCGTGCGAATGCAGATGACACCTCGACCCTTGCGAATGTCTTCGTATTGTTCCACGATGCACAGAACGGCGAACGGATTAAGAACCTGGTGTTGGATGTGCAGGGAGTAACAGGAAAGAGTGTTCACTGAGGACGATGCCATGCGTAAGTTCGGTGTTCGGTATTCGACGTTCGATGTTCGATGTTCGCTCATCCTGCTCGCCTGTACGTTGGTCCTCGGCCCCCGGACAGCGGGCGCAACCGGGTTCTTCGACCCCCAGGTCCTGTTCTCAAACCTGCAGGTCGTGCAGGGCGACGCGAAGACCGCGACGATTCGTTTCGATGTCGCCTGGGAGGATGCTTCCTGGCGCCACGAGATCAACCATGGCGCGGCCTGGGTCTTCTTCAAGGCTCGGCCGAACAAGGGCGCCCCGTGGCAGCATGTCCGATTGGCGGCGGACCGCGTGCTGAATCCGACGGGCTACGGCCAGCGGAAGATACCGCCCGCCACAACCGCCGGCCAGGCATTGACCTACTTTGAGGGCCGCACAGGAAAGGAGCGGATCGGCGGAATCGAGGGCAACCCCGACACGTTCCCCGGCAAGCCCCGTGACACTCGTCTGGAATTCCTGGTACCCGATGGCGACGACGGGTTCACCGGCGTGTTTTTGCGGCGGGCGGCCAACGGGGAGGGCACCGTTAGCGCGCGCGAGGTTACGGTCGTCGCCGACCTGACATCCCTTGAGGGCATCGCGGATATCGCCAAGACGGAGATCCGGGCGTTTGGCCTTGAGATGGTGTACGTGGCCGCGGGACCGTTTTATCTGGCCACGGGTGGAACGGAGCTGAACTCGTTCTACAAGTACACCGACGAAACCGACAACACCACTCCCTATCGTGTGACTAGTCCTGCGGCAATTCCGACGGGCCAAGAGAAGGGCCGGCTCTGGGCGCGCGGCGCCGAACCGGAGGACGGAGGCGAGATCCCGACAGCCTTCCCTAACGGTTATTCGGCCTTCTACTGCATGTTCAAGCATATCTCACCCAGGCGGTACGCCGAATTCCTGAGCACGCTGCCGGTGGACCGGGCGGAGGCGCGATTCAACCCTGAGGAAAGACGGCACGGCGCCCGGGTCCAACGTTCCGGACGGGCCCCGGACTACACCTATACTTGGGTGAACGGCGGGGCACGGGCCGGCGTGGGGATCCCTCATCTGTCCTGGGCGGACGGCGTGGCGTATGCGGCTTGGGCAGGGTTGCGGCCAATGACGGAGTTGGAGATCGAGAAGCTTGTACGTGGCCCGCGCCTGCCGATCCCGGACGAGGTCGGTCCGTCTTATTGGGGTGCGAGCGCGTTCCAGACCTGGCAATGGGATGCGGTCAAAGGCTGGGAACAACAGGGCGAGCGCGCGGTGACCATCGGCAATGCCACCGGCCGCCGGTTCAAAGGGACGCATGGCAACGGCTCCCTGGAGCTGCCCGCTGATTGGCCGCAAGACGATGCCGTCGGATCGGGGATCCGTTGCACGTGGTATCCAGAACTCGACCGGGCCCGCGCGTCGGACCGCTTGAGGGCGGCCGTGACGGATACGGCGCGGGCTCACAAGTTCCGCGCCGTGCGTACGGCGCCACGGGAAGGAGCACTGAGTACCCAGTACTCAGTCGTCAGTGAATCGTCCAGCCAGTTAGACCCGTCCGGCAAAGCAAAAAGGTGAGTGCAATGCACGTGGAAGCAGAAAACGGCGCTTGGTTGACATGCCGGCTGGTGCGACTTGCGGCAGGTCTGTTGCTGCTCTCCGCCACCTCGGGCGTGATGGCGGACAACGATCCGGCCGCCCGATTCCGCGGCGAGCCGCCGTTCGATCTGGCAGTGACCAACGTTGAGTGGGAACCCGCCACGGAAGCGTATAGCTACGTGACGTTTGACCTCTCGTGGTCCCATTCCTGGCGGGCAAGATGGACGGAAGCCGCGGCCGACAACGTTACCGAGAAACCGCTCGAGGTCGAAAACTGGGACGCAGCCTGGGTGTTCGTGAAGTTCTTGCCCGAAAAGGACTCGAAGAAAAGCATCCAGCGAAACCATTGGCAGCACGCAACACTCTCGACCAGCGCAGAGCACCACGTGATGCCCGCGGGCGCAACGAACACCGTCGGCCTGACCGACGACGGCCGCGCGGGCGTCGGCGTGTTCGTTTACCGCGACGCGATCGGATACGGCCCCAACGACTTCAAAGGCGTCAAGCTCCGCTGGCTGCACGGCGCGGACAAGGTTGATCCAACCAAGGCCGCCATCAAAGCGCACGCGATCTCGATGGTTTACGTTCCCGAGTGCCCGTTCAAGGTAGGTGCGCCGTTGAAGATGGGCATTGCCGGGTTCGCAGACGGCCCGAAACGGCCTATCGTCGGCGGCCGGTTGCCGGGAAAAGAAAACACCCTTTGGCCTCCCGGCAGTTTCGGCGCGTTTACGGACGGTGCCTGGCGAGGTGGTGAGCCGATGATTCCGTTCCTGGTGGACGCAGCCTGGAGCGGCCCGGTTGCGGAAGGGACCGATGCCCGCCGCATCGGCCCCCGGCCCGGCCGGCTTTGGGGGAACCTGGTCTACGACACGCACAATCGCGGGCTCTCGCACGGCTGGGGCTCGATGGATCCCGTCAACGACAACTACCCTCCCGCCACCCTGCACAACGACTACCCGACCGGCTACGCAGCGTTCTACTGCATGAAACATTACTTGACGCAAGTGCAGTACGCAGCGTTCCTCAACTCGCTGCCGCCGGACCTGGCGGCCAAACGGGCGTTCATCAGTGGCGATGGCGATAGGCCCACCACCTGGAACACGAATCTGAATGTTTATGTGGAGAAGCGCGAAGTAAACCTCGGGGCCGGGTACCGCCCCCATGTCATTGAGGAATGGGACGGTCATACGATCACCTCGTCGGGCGACAAGATGCCCAAGATCCCCATCTCGATCGATGCCGGTGTGGGCGAGAAGTTGGATGGCTTGGATGACACGGATGCGGCAGGCGATGACATTCTCGACGACTTGATGAAGGACGCGATGGCCAGCGAAAAGAATGCTCTTCAGCGTCCGCCCGTCTATACGGCCAGGGTGCCGGACCGGCTCTGCAACTGGATCAACTGGTCGGACGGGCTCGCGTACGCGGTTTGGGCAGGGCTGCGGCCGATGACGGAGTTGGAGTTCGCGAAGGTCTGCCGCGGGCCGCTCCACCCCGTGCCGGACGAGTGGGTTCCGCCGTCGAGAAAGAGGCAGCAGACGGCTACGGACTGCGCCCAAAGAGCCACGGCCACGACCTACTGGGGGGCCAGGATGAAACAGGCGCAGGTGGTCACGGTCGGCAAGACACTCGGGCGCGCGTTCCGGGGGACGCACGGCGACGGGACCGTGCCCCCGGGCACACCCGGCGCCCGACTTCAGCGCGGGGGAACCTTCGACGTCGACAACGAAGTCTTCGACACGGCGCCCGCCGATTGGCCAACCGGGCAGTGTCTCCAGCGTCGCGGCCGTGGGTCCGGTCGCGGGTACATTGGCCTGCCCAAAGCTCGCTACCAGACCATGTTCTGGGGTGGGGCACGCACGGCTGCAAGAAAGGCCTCGCAACACCCGCCGAAAACCGTCGCAGCAGACGAGCCGCAGTTGCCCGTGGACGCGGCCCGCGACACCATCAAAATTACGAACCTTCGGTGGAAGGCCGACACGGAAGCGTACAGCCACGTGTCTTTCGATCTCGCCTGGGACAACTCCTGGCGGGCGGCGTGGACGGAGCCGGCGGAGCGGAACGTCACCGGCCAACCACTCGACGTCGAGAGCTGGGATGCGGCGTGGGTCTTCGTGAAGTTCCGCCCAGCCGGGAAGAAAGGTCTCGCACACGCCACGCTTTCACCCGACTCCGGCGAGCACCGGGTTCCCGCTGGGGCGGCACTCGACGTCGGACTCAGCGATGACCGCCGGCGCGGCATCGGCGTGTTCATCTACCGCGATGCGGTCGGGCACGGCCCGAACGATTTCAAAAACGTCACGCTCCGCTGGTTGCACGGGGAGGACCAAGCGGACCCGACGCAGGTCAGCATTCAGGCACATGCGATCGCGATGGTCTACGTGCCCGGAGGACCGTTCAAATCGAAGAGTCCCCTGCGCCAAGTCATGGTCAGCCCCGGAACCAGTTCTCCGACACCCCCACGCCATCCCTTGACGTTGATCGACACCGCGGACGCGACGCGGCCGGGCGGCTATTTCGCCAGCGCCGGAGAATATGTGCCGGACAGTGGCGATTGGCCCAACGGCTACCGTGCCTTCTACTGCATGAAAAGCTCAATTAGTCAGAGGCAGTTCGTCACGTTTCTTAACTCGGTCAGAGGTTTGGACTATGGTAAGCAGTACCTCATCGGCGTCACGGCGTATGAGACGTCCAAACCCAACAACGCCAAGACGCACTATGGCAGGCTCTATGGCCTGAGCGGCTACACGATCCGCCGCGACACAGACGGCGTGTATAAGGCCGATGTGCCGGACCGGCACTGCAATTTTCTTTCCTGGCCGGACGTCATGTCGTACTCGGCCTGGGCAGGGCTGCGCCCGCCGACCAGCCTGGAATACGAAAAAGCCTGCCGCGGACCGCGCGACTTTTCTCGGGAGGAAGATGCGTGGGCGGAGGGTGCGTGTGCGCTGGCGACCGGTCTTCCCGGGCTCGTCGGTCCCGCCACGTCCTATTGGGGTATAAGGCAACTGAGCCTGAGCGGTTGTGTTCACGAATGGCCGGGGACCATTGGCAACGGGGCTAGACGGTCCAGCCTCGATTTCCAAGGGACGCACGGCAGCGGGATGCCGGAGGCGCCGCAGGACTGGCCGGCAAACACCGCCTTCGGCGAATGGTTCTATATGAGCTGGGAGACCACGCCGGGGTTTTGTAGCATCGGTGTCTGGGTCATCCCTTCCGAGATGGGGCGCGTGAGAAGGCTTTGGATGACGATGGACGCGGACCGGACCGGCCGATACGGTGCCCGCGCCGTCCGCACCGCGCCGGTGCAAGACGCGAAAGACTCACCGCTTCAACTCGACCCGCTGCCCGATCTGCTCGGGCAGGACGTCAGCATCTTCTATCTCTCAGGCCGTTTCCGAAACGACGGCGATGAGCCGCTGAAGGTTGAAGTTACTTCACCGCTGGGAGACGCGTGTTTCCCGGAGGGCGCCGCGTCGCGAGTTTTCACGGCGGTGCCGAACGCGACCACGCCGTTCCGGATTCTCACGGCGGTGACCCGCCAAGCCGCAGCGGACGCCGTCCGCAAAGGCCGGGTGTCGACATTACCCGTCCGGGTCGGGATACCTGGCGGCGACGTGCTGGCCGAATGGTTTGTCTTGGTGCCGTCGAGCAAAACCGACACTGTCACCCCGACCGTAATCGGATCGGTAGAAGGCGGCGACGTATCGCTGCGTGTCCTCAACGCCACCGATCGGCCGCACACATTGAATATCGAGATGCCCTCGCCACCGGGCGTCAAGATGGCCACGACAAGCCAGCGATTTGAATTCGCCAGCGCCGCCGAGCATCGTGCTTCGTTCCCTGTTCCGCCGCAGGTTTTCGGCAGCGACGGGTTGTGTCGAATCCCCTACCGCGTCACCGTCGCGGACGGCGTGCCGCAGGACGGCGAGACCGCGGCCGATTTGCGCGTCCACTCGCGCTGGTGGGTTTCTCGACGGATCAAAAAGGAGCCGAAGCCGGGAGCGGGAGACCCGGACGCCGTGCCTGGGGATGGCGATCCGGACGGAGAAATCGCGGGGCTGGACTTCGGCAGTATCATCTCCGCCGCGGGCGACATCTTCAAGGCAGACAAGTTGCCCGAAGGATGGGAACGGGCGATCTACGGCGAGGAAATACCGTTCGGTAACGGTGGTCCGTTGCCGTCGCCGGGTTCCCTCGCGCTGGCGGCGACACGTGTGAAGTCGCCCGCAGACCGTAAGGCGGTCTTGCACGTGAACCACGCGCTGGAGCCTATGGGTCAAGGCAAATCGCCTCCTCGCTTTACGGTGCGAGTCTGGTTGAACGATGACGTCGTCTACGACGCACGATCCATCGAGCCGACGAAGGGGAAGAAAGGTGAGGAGAGTGACGAGAGCGGCGCACCCGTCCGTATCCGAAAGGGCATCAATACGATGTTGGTGGAATGCCAGTCTGAAGAGGCCGTGCCCGCCAACCCCGGAAACATCACCGTGCGGTTCCACGACCCCGAGGACGGCACGCCGCTAGGAGATCTGATGTTCGACATGGAGCGGCGATGAGCGGAGAAAGTTGGATTCACCCGCGCAGATGTAGGATAATGGAACGATCAAGACAGGAGTGAGCCTCGATGCACAGACGGATCTCACAGACTGTGATGGCGGCGATTGCCGCAATCTGCCTGGCGGCGGCGGTCTCCCCTGGCGCGCCGCCTGAGGTCTCGCTTACCGATCGCGACTTCAAGAAGCTGGACACTTTCGAGGCCGTGGTTCTGCGCAAGGCGGACAAGGCGTTTGCTGACAAGGAGTACCGGCGCGCCGCCGTCGACTACGACAGCTTCATAACGCAGTTCCCACGCTCGGTGGCCACGCCCTACGCCCTGCTCCGCAAGGGCCGCAGCCTGCAGCTCGACGACAAGCGCTTTGCGGCGATCAAGGTCTACGACGAGATCCTGGACTATTTTCCCAACGCGGTCGACTATGCCAGTGCCGCACTCTACTTCATCGGCGATTGCCACTGGCAAAACGGCGAACCCGCCAAAGCCGTCAAGGCCTGGGCCAAGCAGGCTCAGGACGAGGACTACCGCAAGCACCCGCTGGCCGCCGGGGCCATCAACCGGCTCGCCGACCAATTGGTGCGCCAAGAAAACTGGAACGATGCGGTCGAGTACTACAAGCAGGTGGCCGTCGATTTTCGTCAGTCGCATCACGACGCCGCCTGCGAAGCCCTCAGCAAGGTGCTGGATTACTCCGTGCGCATCGCGCCCGACGAGGCAAAGTTGCGCGAGTTCTACGAGAAGGTCCACGGCTTCGACCGCCATCCGCGAGCCACCGACGAGAACGACTACTGGACGAGCGTCATTGCCGCCATCGACGCCCGCGGCCGTTTCGAGGAAGCCGACCGCGCCAAACGCGAGGACTACTACCGTTACTGGGCCGGTGCCATGGCAGGCAAACACGCGAAGTGGGACGACTTCCAAATCGCCCAGGCCCACTTCCAGTTCCTCAGCGACGGCGACGAGCAGAAATGGATGGCTCGGCTCGACCGGCAGTTCGCGGACTATCAGGAAGAAGGCGACTACAGCCGAATCGTCAAGTGGATCGCCCTGTATGCAAAACATGAGACCAAGCTGGCTGAGTACTACACCAAGTTGTCGTTCGAGAAGATGAAGAACGAGCAGATCGTGGCGCTCATCCAGGCGCTTTACGAGAGCGGCAACGTTCCCATTGCGCGCAACGCGATCCCGAAGCTGAAGGCTGATCAAATGTCCGACGACAAACGCGAGAGCCTGGGCAATTGGATTATCCGTCGCCGCGATGCGGAGGGGGCGAAACTGGTGTTTGCCTCGATGGCCGACCAAGCCCGCGGCACCATGGGCATGGTGCGTGGCTATCAGGAACTGCAGATGCCGGAGCCGGGACTGAAGATTGTCGGTGGTGTCCTAAATGAGCCGAGGTACGCCGAAGAGGCCTACTACACGAAGGGCCAGTTCCACCAGTGGCTGCGCCAGTGGGCCGAAGCCATCGCGGCGTACCGGCAGTCCGACTCCCCGCCTAAGAGCTCTTTTCGCATTGCCGAGTGCCTCCTGGCGGACGGCAAGCGCGACGCCGCCGTGGTCGAGCTGCGCGAGATCGAGAACTTCTTTCGCAAGGAAGCCCCCGAGGCATCGCAGCGCATCGCGTACGCCTATCGCGACACGGGCGCGAAGAAGTTGTACATCGCGGAGCTGCGCCGCTTGATTACCAAGTACCGAGAGAGTCCGCAGTCAAGCACGGCCCACCAGCAACTGGAGAGCATGGGCATCAAGCCCGGCCGGGGCGGCGTGGATGCAAATTGAGGAGCGGGTTGAGAACAAGTTCTGAGAATTCACACACATAGGAGGACGAAGCATTGAAATGCCTAACAAGGAGACTGTTGTGGGCGGGGCGCGCGGGTTCCGCGTTTCATGTTCCGTTTCTTGTCACGCCGGCGCGATTCATCAGCGCGCTCGTGTGCCTGACGCTGGTGTTGCCCGGCGCGGCGCTGGCGCAGCGCGAGGCCAAGCAACGGAGCGGAGCGAACTACGAGGCGCGGCGGCTGTTGGACAAGGCCGACGAGCTGATCGGCGTCGGCGAGGGCGACCGCGGCGTCAAGATGCTCGAGACGGTCGTCGAGCAGTACCCGGAGAGCCGCGTGCGCTACGCCGCCTACCTGGCCCTGGGCAAGTACTACATCAACTCACACGAGCAGCTCAAAGCCATCAGTTGCCTGGCGAACCTCAAGCAACTGGAGACCTCGGCGGGCGAGGTGGCCCCCGAGGACCGGGACATCTACCTCGAAGGCATGTTCCTGATGGGAACGGCACACTTCCAGGTCCGCAACTACGGCGCGGCCTTCCCCATCCTGCGCAAGATCACGAACAAGTTCCCCAATACGGCGTGGGCGAACAAGGCCTATTACTACATCGGCATGTGCCACTTTGTGAAGAAGAACTGGAGCAAAGCCATCGAGGCGCTGAACCTGGTCGGTACCTTCATCGACACGGACGCCGGCGGGTCCACCGAGCTGGCCGAAGCGGGGCGGAGGCTGTACATCAAGGTCTCCGACGAGGACCTGCCCGTGTTGCTGCGGCTGGGACGGCAAACGTGGGTGGAAATCGAGAGCAGCCATGGTGATAAGGAGAAGATCGAGGTCATTCCATTGAGCGTTGATGGCGATGTGCTGATCGGCTCGGCGCCCACCGAGGTCGGCGTGGCGCGGGGCGGGGACGGCGTCGTGCAAGTGCTGGGCGGCGGCACCGTGACGGCGCGCTACACGGACATCAACTCGCGCGACGGGTCGCCCGACGTGGCGCGCGAGCAAACGGTCCGCGTCGTCTCATCGGGGGCCGTGCGCTTCACGCTCGGTGACCTCACAACGACTGCCGAGGCCGCGTACCTGGGGCAGTCTCTGTACATGGCAGTTCTCGACGCCGATCTGGACACCTCGGACGCCGCCGACTCGATCACGGTGACTTTGGTGGCCCGCTACCGAGAGGAGAAGGAGGAAGAGGACGACGAGCTGCAATCTACGGTGGACTTGCAGAGAATCCTCGAGGAGGAGCCCGAGGAGGTCTATCGCACGCGCGACGAGATCGTCGTTCGTCTGACCGAGACCGGCGACGCGCCCGTTCGCTCGGGACGTTTCGTGGGCTCGGTCCTCGTGCGCGCGGCCTCGCCCGACGAACCGGCGAGCCCGTCCGACGACGTGCTGAGCTGCGTCGAGGGCGACGAGATCGTGGCGTCGTTCGTCGACGAGATGCATCTCGGCGGCGCCGCGCCGCGCACCGTGCAGGCAAGCGTGCCCGCCGTGGGCGCGATCGACAACAAGCCGCGGGCGTCGCAGGACGTGGTCACCGACGCCGTGGTCAAGTCGAAGAAGAACCTGGTCGAGGCCACGGCCTATCTGGAATTGGCGCGAATATTCAAGAGCATGGGCCTGAAGAAGGGCGCCCAGCAGAAGACGCTGGACGGCTTGGAGCGAGTGGACTTCATCATCCGTACTTCAAGCCCCATTCCCGGCGACCTGCGCGAAGAGGCGTTCAAGACTAAGTGGGAATTGCATCTTGCGGCGGACGACTTCGAGAGCGCCATGACCGCCTGCGCGCTCTTCAACCGGTTGTACCCCGACTCCCCGCTGGTGGATCAGGCCCTGATGGGCATTGCCGATATCCACATGGACCGGAAACAGTACGCTGACGCCATGGTGGTGCTGCAGCAGATTCTGGCGCTTCCCAGGTCACAGGCCAAGGCCGAAGCGCAGTTCCGCATTGCCCAAACCACGGAATTGCAGAGTAAGGGCCGCGGCAAGGGCAGCAGCGATCCGAAGAAGGCAGCGGCCGCGCGCGAAGCGGCGATCCAGCAGTACAAACTATGCGCCGAGCGCTATCCGGACAGCGAATTTGCGGGTCGCTCGCTCGCCAAGCTGGTGGACTATCACTTGGAACTCGGCGACACGGCGCAGGCCAACGAACTGCTCAGCCAGGTCTTCCAGGACCATCCCGATGCCGAGTTTCTTGATTCCATGCTGTTGAAGTGGGTTCTTGTGGCTTACCGCGCAGGGGACTACCGCAGGCCGCACGAAAAATGCTCACAACTGCTGTTCGAGTACCCGGAAAGCCCTTACGCCGAGAAGGCCAAAGAGATCCTGCCGAAGCTCGAGGCGAGGCTCAGCACCGCCTCGGCCCCGGAGACCAGTGAATGATCCGTGTTGTGGCCCGGTCTCCTGACCGGGACACTCCGTCGACCGAAGGTCTCCAAATAGACACCAAATGCTTTGTGTTTTTTCAAATTGGAGACCTCTGGTCGTTGCCCGTGACAGGGTCGGGAGACCCTGCCACAACTGAGACGCACAGCAGAGGAGACACAATGATGCAGACGTACCGTATACGGATTTGGCGAGCAGGACTCGGGCTTGCGCTCGGGTTGTTGACCATTGGCGGCGCCGCGCACGCTCAGCAGGCGTCGCCCCCGCCCGACGAGAAAGCCGCCGCATTGCAGGAACTCGTCGAAAGCGTTCAGCGCGACCCGGCATCTGCACCGCCTGAGACCATGATCCGGTTGATTGCGCTCAGCAAGGAGGCAGATCGCCCGCAGGTCGCCGCGGCCCTGGTCAAGAGCTTCCTGGCTCAGAACTTCGATACGTCGCCGGAACTGATCCTGGCGGCGGCTGAAATCGCCGAGTTATCCGGCGATATCCGCGCCGCTGTGACTCGCTACAAACAGTACTTGAAGCTGGCCCCGGCCGGCGCCGACACCTCCGGCGCCACGCTGCAACTGTACCATGCACTCGGCAGCCTGGGCGCGGCCGACGATCGCTACCGCGTGATGACCGAGTTGGGCGCCCGTGGCCGGACCACGCCGGCGCTGAAGCGCTACGATCGCTGGTACCTCTACCAGGCGCGCGTCCGCGAGGACGTGCCCGGCATGGCCGCCCGCTTGGCCGCCGTCATGGCCGATCGAATGCCCCTGGAACTCGAGCGGCTGCTCTGCTGGGGCTACCTCGACTGGCTGATGCGCGAGATGAACGCTGCCACCCCCGAGCAATACGCCGCCGTGCCCGACTGCCGCAAGATCGCGGGGCTGATCCGCGAGAACCCGGTATGGAGTGCCCGGTTCCGGTTCCTCACCGAGAACCTGGCCTACTTCGCAGGTTCCGCCGGAAAGGACTCGGCGACGTTGGACCGCGATTTCGACGCCGTGGCGGCCGCGGCCCGCGCCTATCTGGAAGCCGCGCCCACGGCCGCCGCCATGCGCGAGGTTGCGGCGGGGTTCGGCGGTGGGAGAAAGTACAACGAGACCAGGTACCGTGCCCACTTCGACAAGAAAGCGACGCTGTTCCCCGAGGCCTTTGCCAGAATGAGCGACGCGGAGCGCAGCGCGGCCTTCAGCAGACATCCTGACGGATGGCAGCCCGGCAATTGGATCGGCGCGCTTGCCAGCCGCGAAGGCTACGGGCGGTTGATGGCGGCCCACGCCGACTTCTTCCGCAAATCACCGGAAACGCACCGCCTGCCGTTGAAAACCGACGCTGCCGACCCCGCCATCTACAAGAAGCTCGCCCCTGCCATGCAACACATGGCCAACACCGACGCCCTGGTGGTGGCGTCGTTGGGAGCGGGCGACGACCTGTATGCCTGCTGGCAGCGCACCGTCCGGGGTTCCTGGTTCTTGGACTCGTTCAGCCAGTTGCGCGAAGCCATGGACCGCGTCAAAAGCACCCACAGCCGGTTCCCGCGCGCGGCGGACCAGGAGCTGCCGCAGAACTACGACGAGCGCACCTTGTGCCGGTTCGGGGCCGAGGAACTCTCCCAGACGCCCGTCTTCCTGTTCGACCGCATCCTGGCCCGCAGCTATGCGAACGCCGCCTGGAAGTTCAGCAGTCCCGACGACCTGGACAAATCCAAGGTGGCCGAACACTTCGATCGGCTGAGCTGGATCCCGTACTCGGAGGAGGGCCGCCAGTACGTCTTCGGCGCGGCGCACGACGACTTCCGGAAATGGGCGGAAAACGTGCGCAAAAAACAGAACGAAAGCAAGGGCCGATTGGAATCCGTCACACGCAATCTCGACACGGAGCGCCAGAAACGCGATGCCGAAGCCGCGAAAACGGACCCGAAGCTGGAGCCCATCGACGGGAAAATCGCCACGCTGACCAAGGAGCAGAGCGAACTCACAACCGAACTGGCCAAGGTAGACGCGGCGGCGGACTCCATCGCCGAGATCGAGGAGACGTTCCGCCGGTGCAAGGACCCCAAGCAGGTCGATCCCAACAAGGCGCCGAACGAACTCTGCCGCAACCTGGCCCGCGCAGTAGTTGCGCAAGCGGCAAAGGACCAGCCGGGGTTCGTGAAAGCGGCGCAAGCGGTTTACGCGGAGGTCAGGAACTACCGCGAGAAGCGTATCCCCTTCGGCCGCGCGGCGTTCCTGTTCGCCGTGCGCAATCGATTGGATGCGTTCGACACCCTGGACTTGCAGTTAGACCTGCTTGCTGCCGAACTGGCGGCGGGCACGCCCGAAAGCGGCAACCACGTGGCGGGCGAGATTTACGGGCAGATATGGGAAGGGCGACATTGGCCCTGGAACGGCATGCCGGCACCGGAGCGCGACAAGATGCTCAAGCTCAACGCCGTGCTGGCCAAGTCGCTGCGCGACACGCTCGCGAAGAACCAGTTCTCAGAATCCGTGTTCAACTGGTTCCTCGTTACGCGCCGCACGAGTGACTGGAACGTGTTCGAACGCGATCCGGACATCATGGAGCAGGTGCTTGCCCGCAAGGATGCGTTCGCGACACGGAACGATCGAGGCGTTTACCTGCAAGCGCTGACTCGCGGCCAGTTCCCCACGCTACGGGAGAAGTACCCGCCGGAAACGTGGTTCGACGACCTAATCGTCGAGGACATGCGCAAGAGCCGGCAGGCAGAGCCCGTACGCTCCTACGACGGTCCTAATCACGGCGGCCGTGACGAGCAAGGCAAGATCGCCAACGCCCTGGCCGAGGTGTTCCAGACCTACGATCGGCTGCCGTTCGGGTTCGACAACGGGCCGCTGGCTTACCGGGACGTTCACAGTTTCTGGCAGTTGCAGCAGCGGGCCATGGGCGCCGACGCGTCGGTGCGCGACGCGATGCTGACGAAGCTCGAAAGTTACGGTGGCAAGACGCGCTTCGATCTCTACGCGAACGGCGGCGCCCGCCTGGGAACGATCTCCGTCAGCACACCAGAGGGCCGCAAGCGGTTCTTCGACGGCCTCTCCGCATGGATCGACGCGCGCGACCGTGAGCCGATGCAGACGCATCAACCGCCGATGCCCAACTTGAGCGACATCAAGCCTTCGGACTTATCCGATGAGGAACTCGACGCTCTCGTCCGCCTGCTGCGGTTGGACCCGATTTGGAACTGGAATGAGTTCGGCGACGTGCACCGGGCGATCTTCGAGGGTCTCGTGGCGCGGAACCGGACCGACGAGCTCTTCCCGCTGGCCCCGGCCTTGTGGACGCTCGCCCGGCAGTCACAGCGCGTACCCGTGCCCGACCACATGGTCGACTTCACGGCGCGGTTGGCCGAGACCGGTCCGACCGATCTTGCCGCCACGTATGCCACGGCCGCTTTGAATATCATGGGCGACCGACTGCGCGACGACCAGCGCAGCGGGTTGATGGCCGTCCGCGCCAGCGCCTTGAGCGGCTTGCTTGGGACGGTCGCCGTGAACCCGGCAGATCCCCGTTTTCCGCTGTTTCAGGCGCAGGCCAACTACCATGCCGGCAAGTTTGAGGAAGCGTGGCAGTCCTACTTGTCCAAACGCGCGCTGCTAAGCCAGACGTACCGGGAACTCGACCCGACGTTCAGCATCTGGCTGATCGGCAGGATGATCGACGTACGCAGCTACGCCGACGCCGAGGACACGTGCCGGGCGATGATCGCGTGGGTGGACGGCAGCCCGCAGAGCTTCGACCCGGAGGACCGGGCACGCCTGTTGCTCGTCTACGCGCAGATCTTCTTCGCACGCCAGGAATATCCCCGTGCCCGCGCCATCTGCGAACAGGTGGCGGCCGCGGGCGAGTTCGACGGCACGCGGGCTCAGCGCGACGCCGGGCTGCGCATCGTGACGATCGACCGGCTCGCCGGCCAGTACGACAAGGCGGGCCAGCGGCTGGAAAACATGTTGCGCGACCGCGACGAGTACGTGCAAACCGAGGCCAATTACCAGTACGCCCTGCTCAAGTTCGACCAGGCGGAGTACCCGGAGTCGCGCGAGTACGTGGACAAGGTGCTGGCCATCGCCCCCGCGCACCCCAACGCACGCATCCTGGAAGGCAAGCTGTACCTGCGCATGAAGAAACTCGTCGAGGCCACCGTGGTGCGCGTGGGCCTAGCCGCCAGCCAGCAGACGCTCGTGCCTGGCAAACCCTTGAAGATCACGCTCGAGGACCGCAACCTGGGCATCGTCGGTCGCTCAATCAGCGTCGATATCCGTGTCTGGACGGCCTCCGGCGACGAGGAGACGTTCAGCCTGTTGCCCTTCGGTGACTCGAAGACCAAGTTCGAGGGCCAGATCGCGACGGCCCTGGCCCCCAAGCAAGAGGACGACGGCACGCTGCAGGTGCTGGGCGGCGATACGGTGCGCTTCGACTACTCAGAGGCCTTCAAGAAGGCCAACAATATCACCGGCCAACACTCCGTCAGCATCCGCGTCATGTCTGACTCGGAGCTTTTCGCGTCTTCCGGGCGCATCCTCTCCCGCGAGGAACAGGAGGAAGCGCGACTGGAGGCCATGATTCGCAGCCGGATGAAGATCGAGCAGACTGAAGTCACTACTGCCGAGCCACTCAGCGTCCTGCGAAACGCCAGCGAAGTCAAACCCGGCAACCGGATCAACATCCGGGTCGTGGACCCTGACCAGAGCACGACGGACGGAAAGGACCAAATCGTCGTGCGCGTGACGGCGTCGAGCGGCGACCGCGTGCAGCGCCTGGTGCTGGAGGAGACCGACACGCACTCCGGTGTCTTCGAAGGCGCGGTGGAAACCACGATGGCGCCGGCCACGGCGTTCGCGCTGGACTCGGAGGAAGGCAAGGAGCCCAACTTCGCCATCACCGGGGCCGAGTATCCGCCGTGGGTGGCGCTGCCCAACAACCAGCGGCCGAAGTGGTTCAGCGTGGACCTGAACAACAGCGTGGCCCTGGGCGAGCTGAAAATCGTGGCCGACGTGCCGGGCCGCAAGCTCAAAGGGCTCGTCGTGCAGACATCGCTCAACGGCCGGGATTTCCAGTCGGTGTGCGCCTGGCCCCGCAACTACGAAGCGTGGCAGGGCGCAGGCCAACTCCAGTTGGTGCGCCTGGCGGGTCCGATCGACAATGGCAAGCTAGTCCTGCCGCAAAAGGTCGACGAGTACCGCGATTACCTGGAGGTGGGATGCCTCGCCAGCGGGTGCGATAAGATCACCGTCGACCCGCCGCCGCTGGAAATCAATTTCAATCAGGACGTCAACGGCCTGGCCAGGCGTCTCGAGCTCGGGCGGAGCGCCACCGACAGTTCCTACATCGGGCAGCTGCGGCTGAGCTTCTACCAGTCCCGCCGCGAGGAGCGGATGTTTAAGCTTGTCGATACGGGAGCGGCCAAGGAGCCCGACAAGATACGCCCCTGGGATGCCATCCTCACTGTGGACGGCAAAGCGGACTCGAAGCTCAAGCACGAGGTGAACACCATCCTGGGCAAAGGGTTCCACCGTCTGGACGTGTATTTCAGAGCGACCACCCTGAGTGAGATTCGGTTCCGACTTGAGGATGAACAAGGGCCCTGCACGCCGGACACGTTTGCCGTGCCCGATGGCGTGAACGCCAACGTGCTGGCGGCATCGCGCAACGTGGTTTTCGAGCCCGCGGCGATCACGAATTCCGATGACAACGGCGAATTCACCGTTTCGTTTCAGCCCGATACCACGGCGCGCATGTTGCGGCTGCGGCTGTTGGACTTTGAAACGGATGCGCCCGCGATTCGCCGCCTGCACCTTTCCGACGCCGATGGCAAGACCGTCCTGCCCACCGAGCAAGATGTGGTCAAGGGCAAGGAGAACACCCAACTGGAAGTCGTGCCCGGGGACCGGATCACCATTGCCTATGAGGACCCGAGTTTCTTGACGAAGACGTACCGGTTCCGCGAAGCGTTCATGAACGCCACGTTCTACAACGCCGATCTGAGCGCCTGCTTCGTGGAATCGTCGCTCGACTCGCATGGCAACCGCAAGGCGGCCTACATCGAAATGCGCCGATTCAGGCCCGGCGACACGGTCAACATCTTCATCAAGGACCCGGACGGCGACGTCTCGGAAGAGACCGACACGCTCGAATTCACGGCCCGCGTGGGCTCCACGGGCAAACCGGTGGCGCTCACGGCGCTGGAGACAGAACCACATTCCGGCGTGTTCCTCGGGCGGATCTTCCCGGTCAAGGGCGAGCCTCAGCGCCCGTCGGAGCTGCAGATGGCCGCGGGCGACGACCTCGAGCTCTCGTATTTCGATGCCGAGAACACCGATCCGGGCATCCCCTGGGAGCGAAAGTACACGGTGGAGCAGACGTACTACGTGGAGCCCGAATTGCGCATTTACGACTACACGGTGCAGCGACTCCCGGAGGCCGAGATGCTGGAGCTCGCGCAAGCCGAGCGGAACGGCAAGAGAACGGAAGAATACGTCCCGGTTCGGAGTAGCATTACGGTGACGCGACCGGAGTTCGCGCAGAGCGAACCGGCCACGGTACTGCTGGGTTGCCCGCTGGCGGTCGAGGTGCTTTGGCCCACCGTGGCCCTCTCGCGCAATAGCCAAGTCGAGCTGTACGTCCAGACGGCGGCCGGCCGCAAGCTAAAAGGTGGCGACACCAAACCGGGAGACTTCGACATCCAAGTGCCCGGCACCGTGCGCCTGAGCGTCGGGCCGACGAACGGTATCCGCGTGCGGCCGCCCAAAGGCTACACGGAGAGGGTGAGCGTCGTCGACCCTGCGGACATGGAGAAGGACGCGCTCGACACGGGACAGTTCACCTTCCACGTGCCGGTCCTGCTGGGGACGGTGGCCTCGGCCTCGCGCGTGGACGAGGAGCCCGAGAAGCCGGCGCCCGGCCAGGTGGGGAATGTCGGTTCGGAGCTGGATTGGGTCGATGGCCGGCCGGTTGTGCGCGTCCGTGGCGATGACGAGCTGTTCATCGGCTTTTCGTACACCGACGAAGAGGGCAACAACCGCTGGCTCACAACGTCAGCCAAGCTGCTCAGCGACCCGATGCTGGACGTGATGGACCGCCGTTATCAGCAGCCCGTCACGAACCTGCACGTCGGCGAAACGCTCTACTACCGCGTGATCGACCCCGGCCTCGACCTCTCCGACGACAAGGACATCGTGACGCTGCAGATCACCGCGGGCGAGGAGAAGAGCGAATTGACGCTCGCCGAAACGTTTGCGCATTCGGGCGAGTTCAAATGCCTCTCGCCGGTGCTGTACTCCGGTGACCCGGCGGCCGCCAACACGCCTGACGCCATCACGGTCAACTACGGCGACCCGATCACGGCCGAGTACCGGACCGTCTCGTCGTCGGACGCGCTGTCGCGCACCGTGCAGGTGTTCAAAGGCGGCGACGGCACGGTGCAGCCGTTTACCAAGCGTTTCGCCGATACAGAGATGGCGGTTCAGACGCATTTCACGGTGGCCGAGGCGTACTTCGAGATGGCCAAGAACCACCGCAAGATGGGCCAGGCGGACCTGGCGCGGCGCGAGATCGGGCAGGGCAAGAAGCTGTTGGAAGAGGCGCTGCGTGATTACCCGGACAGCGAAGCGCGGGCCCACGCCGAGTACTTGCTGGCCAACCTGGCGCTCGAGTTCTCCGAGCAGGTCAAGGACAATGAGCAGAAGAGTAAGTACCAGATGGAAGCCGTCAGCCGCTTCATGGAGATCGTAGCCAGCTACCCGGACAGTCCCTACGCACCCAAGTCCCAGTTCAAGAAGGCCCTGACCTACGAAAAGATGGGCCGCATCGACGACGCGTGCGAGGAGTACGTCAAGCTCTCCTACCGCTACCCCGACAACGAGCTGGTCGCGGAGACCATCGCCCGGCTCGGGCAATACTTCCTGACAAAGGGCAAAGGGTTTCAGTCCCGGATGGACGCCCAGAGCGACTTGGTCGAGCGCGAGCGCATCCGCCTGCAGTCCGTCGAGATGTACACCACGGCGGCGGAGGTGTTCGGCCGGCTGGCCGTGCGCTTCCCCGACCACAAGCTGGCGGGCAAGACAACCGTCCTCTCGGGGCAGTGCTACATGCGGGCCGAGGATTTCGACCGTGCGATCGACGCCTTCAACGCCGTGGCGGAAGCGAAGAAGGCCGAGCCGGTGTTGATCGCCGAGGCCATGTATTGGTGCGCCGACAGTCACACGAAGCGCGACGAGGAGTGGGAGGATGGCAACGACATGATCGAAGCGTACCGCGTGTTCAAGAAACTGACGTGGGATTACCCCGAAACGACCTGGGCCAAGTACGCCCGCGGCCGTCTCTCGGAGGAGCAGATGGCGGGACTCGACGCGGAGGACAACAACTGATGAGGTGGCTCGGAATCCTGTGGGCCGCCCTGCGAGGACGTTTGCGCAAGCTGCGGCGGGCGGAACGCCGGTTGCTGGAAACGGCGTGCGGCGCGGGGACGAAGGAACTCCTGCTGCTCACGAGTTCACGCGTCGACGTGGGTCAGTGGCTCTCGCGAGGGAGGCTTTGGCTGGCGTGGACCGACGGTGCGTTGCTGCTGTTTGCCACGGGCAAGCGGCCGTTCGTCGAGCGGCTGGCGGCGGCAGACCTGGCGGAGTCCCTGTACAACCCGGTGACCGCCGAACTGGTGTTGCTGCCCGCGGCCGAGACCCGACAGCGCACCGTGCGCGTCGCACCTGTGGAAGGCTGGAATTTGTTGGAGCGTATCAAACGGGAGAACCGGAAACATGCTTGATTACATCATCAAGGGCGGGCCGCTCATGGTGCCGCTGCTTGTGCTGAGTGTGTTGGCGCTGGGCGTGGCGCTGGATCGCTGGCGGGCTTTCCGGCGCGACGCGAAGATCGACACGCGCACACTCCGGGCCAAGGTGCTTCGTCTTCTGAACGAGGGCAAGGTCAGCGAAGCTGCAGACCTGTGCACGAGCACACCCGGTCCCGTGTCGGCTGTGCTGCTGGCGGGCGTCCAAGCCTACGCCCGCCACTCGGCCGTTTCCGATCGCGCCGAGGTACTGCGGCCGCTGGTCCAGGACGCCCTGGAGGACTACGCATTCACGGTCATGCGCGCCGTGGAGAAGCGGCTCAACGTGCTCTCCTTCATCGGTAGCTCGGCGCCGTTGTTCGGCATGACCGGCACCGTCACCGGCATGATCAAGTCGTTTGCCGCCATCGCCGGCGCCGGCGCGCTGGAGGGCGGCATCGTGGCGGCGGGCATCTCCGAAGCCCTGACCACGACCGCCGCGGGGCTGATGATCGCCATCGGTGCTGTGATCCCGTACCACTACTTCATGTCGCGCACCGGGAGGATCGAGCAGGACATCCACGAGGCCGGCGCCCAACTGCTCGACTTCGTCACACTGAAACACGCAGTCAAAGCGGAATAACGAAAATGAGGAGCTTCGGCCGCCAACGTGAGCAACGGGAAACGACGGTGCCGATGGACTCGATTTCGGACATCGCGTTCCTGCTGATCATCTTCTTCATCCTGGCGACGTCGATCCAGCGGTTCGCCGGGTTCCACGCCGAGATCCCCGCGGCGGAACGCGCGCAGGAAACGGAGAAAACGGAGAAGATGCCGAGCGTCATCTTGCGCGGGGGCGCATTGATGCTCAACGACGAGCCCGTGGACATGCCGCAACTCCGCGCGGGTCTGCTGGCCTTGCAGTTGCCCTCCAAGCCCGAGGGCCAGCGCGTGGTCGTCGTCGAAACGAGCGGGAGCGTACCATACCAGACGTACTTCGAAGTGATGTCGGCGATCAGCAACGCCGGCGGCATCATGGGCATACTATCCGAGGAAGAGGGGGCCAAGAAATGAAGATGCCGAAGCGACGCGTCCGCCCGATAACGGTGCCGACGACCAGCATGGGTGACATCGCGTTCCTGCTGATCATCTTTTTCATGGTGTGCAGCGATTTCGTCAAGGAGTCGAACGTCAAGTGGACGAAGGCCACCGCGCCCGACGTGCACAAGATCGAGAAGAGCCGGATTTCGGTGGCGATCGACAAGGACGGCGAGATCTACCTGCAGGGCCGGCGATTGCCGGACCCGGACGCCCTGGAAGCGGGCGTGGCGGCGCTGATGCAGTTGCGCTCGGGCCCCGACGCGAAGCTGATCATGTTCAAGTGCGACCGGGGCGTGGACAAGAGCGTGTTCGAGCCCGTGATCGGCGCGATCGCCGAGGCCGGCGGTACCATCGTAGCGGTGGGAGAGAAGGAAGAGAAACAATGATGAGGTCTGCGCTCGGCGCGGGTCTCCCGACGCGCACAGCAGAGAATAGCACAACAGAAAGAACTGTACCCAACTGGAGGCCAATATGGAACAGACACAAGACAGTCTGAACACAGCGCCGGAGAAACTGGTGCGCGGCTTCACTTCCACTCGTATCATGTTCTGGGTGATCGTCGCTGTGGCCATGCACATAGCCTTCGCCGCCGCGACTTCGGTGGATTACATCCGCGATACGTGGATCGATCCCGAAGGCGCGGCCCAGCGGAAGGCGGCGGCCGACGCCGCGGCCAACACTGAGCCCGAGCAGCCGGCGGCCCCCGTGACACCGCCGGCCCCATCGGAGACCAGCACGGTCACCACCGGCTCCCCGGACGCGACCGGCGAGGCGGCGTTGCTGAAGCAGCGCAAGGATACGCCCATTGTCGAGGCCGTCACGGAGCTGCCCGCCGAAGACGAGATCCCGCGGCACCCGGATGACCTGGGTATCTCCATCGGCGACACGAACGACGAGTGACCCATGCCGAGCGACGGGACCCAGAGGCCGATATGGATACCGGACGCCGACGGGCGCCGAGCCCTGTTGCTCGGCGTGTCGGCGGCGATCCTGGCCTATGCGGCAATTGCCGTCGCCTTCGGGCTCGTACTCGGCTACGATGCGCTCCTGGACGCCGAACCCGGGCTGCGCGCGACGTTCGCGCTGGAAAACGTCACCGTTTTGGTGCGCATCGTGGCGATCTTCAGCGCCTTCTGCGGCATGTGGCTGCTGACGGCCTTCGGGCTCTCGCTCTGGCGCGGGCGTTTCGTGCTGAGCGTCCTGCGCAAGGGATTCCTCTGCGTTGCCGCCTTGTTCTGCGTGTACGCCTACGCGGCGTTCTCGGTCACGGGGCTGGTTTTCGACCGCGAACTCACCCTCGGCGGCCGGAAGCTCGATGCAGAAGCCCTGTTCATGCTGCGCTGGCATCTGCTGTGGCCCGGCCTGTTCGTGCTCGGCTTCGCCGCGTTGGCTTACCTATGGGCCTGGCAGCGAGCCTCCTCCCGCGCCTTCGCTGGCGATACCAACCCGGAACCGGATATGGGCGACCGGGTGCTGGAGAACCTCCGCACGCACGGCGACGACCCGCCCCATCGCAAGAGCATCCTCTGCAGTTTCTGGGTCCATCTGCTGGTCATCGTCATCATCCCGTGGATGCTGCAGTACGTGGGCTGCGTGGAACCGTACCGCGTTCCCAAGGGCCGAGGGAACCCGGTCGTGGCCCTGCTCAAGATCGTGCCGCCACAGAAGAAGAAGCCGCCGAAAAAGTTCCTTCTGAACCCCAACTCGGCCATCATCTTCTACCATCCCGACGTGGACGACTCGACGGTCGAGAAACAGGTGGACGAGGAGACCCAGGTCACCTACATCGCCGACCCCAACCGCATCCTCTCCACGCTGGGAACGGCCAAGGCCGGCAAGATGGGCGCCGGTGGCGAAGGGCCGGGCGGTTGGCCGGACGGCATGGAGAACGCCAAGGTCCGCTTCATCCGCATGGAGTACAACGGCCCGGGTTGGGACGACGGCATGGACGCAGTCACGCGCGCCGATCTCAACTTCCTAGACACCTTACACGAGCTGACCGGCTTCAAGGTCGCCGACCGTCCCGAGAGTCATCCCATCCGCCTGCTCCGCAAGTACCCCAAAGGCTATGCACCGCCGTTCGTTTACATGACCGGGCACGGGAACATTGACATCAGGAGCAGCGATGTGAAGATCATGCGCAACTACCTGCTCGACGGCGGCATGCTGTTCGCGGACTGCGGCAGCCGGCATTGGGATGGTCAGTTCCGCGCCTTTGCCAAGACCCTGTTCCCCGGCCAGGGCCTGCAGCCGATCGCCGACGACGACCCGATCTTCCGGTATCCGTACCCCTTCCCCAACGGCGCGCCGCCGCTGTGGCACCATGGCGGCACCCGCGCGCTCGGCATCAAACACAAGGGACGCCTGGTTGTGTTCTACCATCCCGGCGACATCAACGACGCGTGGAAGACCGGACATTCGGGGATGGACCCGCGCCTGGCCGAAGGCGCCACGCAGATGGGCGTGAACATCGTGTACTACTCGTTCACCCACTACCTCGAGTTGACGAAGAAATACCGGAAATGAGCGAGCACTTCCATCTTCTCTTCGGCAAAACGGGCCTGCTTTCAGCGGCTTGCTGGCTGGCGGCCGTCGCGATCTGCCTCGTCTTTCTAAGGAACCGCCGTCGCGAGTATGCCTTTGCGGTCGCATTGGCCGCCGCCTGCGCAGGTTGGGTGTTCGCCGAGAGGCACGCCAACCGCGTGGGGACCTTCCGCCTCGACCGCACCGAGGAAATCCGCGCCGCCGTCGAGGCGCAGGAGGAGCAGGCGGAGATCGAGGAGCAATCGCGCCAAACGGGTCGCCCCATCGTGTTGCGCTTCGCCGAGGACGCCGCCGGCGAGGCAGAAGGCGAAACGATCATGACGCTGTCCGAACTCTCGACGAAGGCCGACGAGGCGGACGGGGAAGGGACGCCGCCTACCGACGCTGCGGAGGATGGCGCGGAAGTAGCGGAACCCGCCAGGAGTTCCGGACAAGACGGTGAATCACCGGTAGCGGAACTCGCCGAGAGTTTCGACGGAGACGGTGAATCACCGAAAGTCTTGGCGACCTCCGCTACGGAGGACGGTGCGGAGCCTGCCTACCGTGCGAGGGGTAAGCAGACGCGCGAGGCGGGCAAAGTGGACGAGCGTTTCCGCAAAATGGGCGAAGAAGTCACCAAGGCGATCGAGGACGAACAGGCCGCCGGCCTAATGCTCAAGTTGCCCGAATACGAGCTGGCCAAACGGCTCAACCGGATTAATCATCTACTGGCGGACCTGGTGCTCCTCGGCGTGGTCGCGTTGATTGTTGGGGACTACCTGCGGCGCTTCAACCGTCCGCTCGACCCCTACTTCCCGCTGCCTCTGGCTGGGCCGTGGGTCGACGCCGTTTCGCCCAGCCCACTGCTGGTGGACTGGCATGGCGGACACGACCGCGCGGTCCGCAAATTCCTGGACCGCGTGGTTCGCAAGGGTCAGTCGTTCGTTTATTTCGGCGACCGCGTGGCCGACGACCTGACCAGGATCAAACGTCTGCGTTTCACCTTCTTTGGCGCGTGGCCACTGCCGCTGCTGCACTGGGGGCGTGACGGGGTGCCTTCCGACCCCGAGTTCCTGCTCGATGCGGTTTGGTTCAACCGCTATGCGGCAGTCGTGCCGTCGGCACAGGCGTTGGATGTGCTGCAAGAGATGCTGTCGCGACTTGAAGAGCGGGCTGCGTCGCGCGGCGTCGCGCCCAAGATGCCGCACCTGGTCTGGGATACGGGCGAGGCGATTCCATCGGAAATGTTAGACCGGTTGGCGGTTGCCTGCGTCGAAACCGGAATACGCCTGGTCGTGCCGGGCGATCTCCTGACCACGAGACAGAAGGAAAGAAGTGGGATAGGCTTCCAGCCTGTCAGATAGGTTGTTCGGGCAAGACCTGGAAGTTGAGAATACACGAACGTGGGTCTTGATCGTTACGCTGCAATACGAACCCGACACGCAAATCTTGATGTTGCGACGTTCACGTCCGATGATCGGCCAAAGGCCGTTTTCACCGTAGCCTGGGGCAAGCGCAGCGCCGCCCCGGGAACAGACTGCAAACCTACAATCAAGGTCAGACACATGACCGGCCGGAAGCCCATCCCACGGTCGCAGCGACCGACAGCAGTGATGACGGTACTGAGTATCGTCGCAGTGATCCTAGCGGCTACAACCGCCTCAGGGACCGACGTTACCGTGACCCTGGTCACCGGGCCAGAAAACCAAACCGTCTCGCTGGAGGAGAAGCAGATTCTGTGGAAGTCGCCTTTCGGCGGCTGGGGCGTCACAGCCTGGCCGTTCGGCCTGAGAGTGGACGATACGGCCATCCTCGAATATGTGCCGGCGTCGCAAAAACTCCTTACTGGGTCGGACGCGGAACTCGATGAGCCCGCCGACGAACAAGTTGATGAATTGATGGTCGAGCTGACCGGCCAAGACAAGAGTGTAAGCGTGGAGGAATTGATCACCTTCCGCCTCGATCGGAGGGCCTCGGTCACGCTCGATCTGGCGGAAGGCCATCACACGCTTCACCCGTTTGGCATCGAATTCACGGTGGCTGGCGACGGGACAGTGGCATCCCGCGACACCCGGGTACGCGTCGACGCCGAGACACGCCGCATCGAGGCGGTCTGTCACCCGGTCACCTTCAAGATGATTGCCGGAAAACGATCCATCTCCGGTCCGTTGCAGATTCAGTGCGCGTCCACGTCGCTGCTGGGCGGACTAACAAGAGTGTTTGCCGAACACGACAGGCAGTCCGACGCAAAACCGGGGACTGCCGCGAGCGCCGGGTTTCGGCGAATCACCCTTTACCTGCCGGCTTCCGCTTCCGGGTCCGTTTACGAGGTCAACGGAGTGAGGTTCGAGCTGGACGCTGAAGGGCAGGTCAAGTTGGCGGCCGGTGCGAACGCCAGTTCGCCGGACGGCCGCGAGATCCGGCTGTTGCTGCCGGCTGTGAAGACCCCCGCGGTGCCCGCCACGCAGCCGATCGGCGTGAGCTGGTTTGGCGTGCGTGAGAACGCAAGCATCTCGTGCTCGGGAAAATCCGTGGCCGCCCGTGCCGGCGCCGGATCGGCTTGGCTACCGGTTCCGGCGAGAGGCAAGCGGAGCGTCTCATTCGGCGACTTCAGCGTCGGCGTCCCCGGCACAGATTCCGGCCTGCCCCACCTGCAGATGGTTTGGGATGCGGCGAAGGGCGTTGTCTGGGCTATTCAGACGGCGCCCCTGGCGGCCAACCCCGCCGCCCGGTGGTCGTGCCGCATCAGGTCGATGGCCGGAGAGGCAGCGGCCCCGGCGGCGCTCACCGTCCGACTCGAGCCCTTGGTGGGAGGAAGCCGGGCGGGCGGCGAGATGACGCTCAAGGCCGGGGCCGACGGCATCTTCGCGGGCGCTCTGCCCGAGGCGCCTGGGCTTTGGTGTTTGCGCGTCGCCGAAGCGGGCGGCCCGCTTCCGGCGGGGCACGCGCTCGGCCTGGTCAGAATCGACGGCGAGGCGGCGCCGGCCGCCGTGTCGATCTTCAATTTCCACAACCGTGGGATCGCGTGCCGCGGCGACTCTCTGGACGTTCTGTGGAGCACGAAGCTACCGGCGGGGCGACAGGCCGCCCAGTGGCCGGTGGTGCTGCGCGGCGTGGGACTCGAAACGCAGATCGCGAAGATCGCCGCGTCCGGCCCCGCCGACACCGGCGTGTTCAAGCTCGAAACCGCGGCTCTCGCCCCGGGCGCGTACGAAGTGACCGTCGCCGATTCGGCGGTCGCCTGCTATCCGATGCGTTTCCACGTCGTGCAGAGAGAGCTGGAGAGCGACTTCGAGGTCTCTTCCTTCGGGCCGATCGTGCGGCCATCCCAGCCCTACCCCGGTTCGCCGGTGCTGCTCTACAAGAACCACGAGATCGGCGGACCGGGGCTTAAGCCCTTCCGGGGCGACGCCGACGCGTCGCTGGACGGGGCCCTGGCCGGCTATGCAGTCGCGCCGGCGGGGCCGGCGCTGGAGAAGTTCGACCAGCCGACTCCCAAGGAGAAGGACTTGATGGCCGTGGCCGCGCTGGGCATGCGCTCCATGCCGCCCTATCCGGAGATGCTCTCGCAGGAGGGGTACAACCCCAAGCACACGCTGCCGGAGGACCTCGCGCAGATGCGCCGGCGCATGGCCCTGGTGGTGCAGCCGCTCGCGGACGTGCCGGGGCTGGGCGGATTCGGGCTCGGCTGGCATCCCAAAGTCTGGGGGTTCTGGGAAGGCCAGCCGCGGCTTGACGGACACCAGGGGCGACGCAACGAGGCGGCGAACAAGTGGGGCAGTGACCGCTTCGCCGAGTTGATGAAGAAGTACGATGGCGAGAGTCTGCCGGAAGACCAGAAGAAGGAACTCGGACGGTGGCTGGGGGGCCGCTCCTGGGGCAAGATCCTGCCCAGCGCCTTCGCCGAGTGGTTCGCCGACGCCCGCCAGATGCGTCCCGAACTAACCCTGCACAACACGAAGCCCACCGGCTGGGGCCAGAACAACGTCGACTACCCGCCGGGGGCCTACGAGGGTCTGTCGCACCGCGACGCGCTCGACTACAGCGACTACTGCATCCAGGCCTGGCAGAACTTCATCATTCCGCCCATCCTGGGCATGGGCAACCAGGAAGGGCAAAAGCTGTCGATGTCGTTCATGAGCCACGGCGGCATGCGCGCCGAGGAGATCCCCATCGCCTTCGGCGCAGCCGGGCGCGGTCTCGACGGCTTCGCTCTGAGCACTTCGCGCAGTGCTCAGAGCGAGAACCTGCTGCGAATCTTCGAGCGGTTCGGCTCGTGGATCGCCGCGCTCGATCCGCTCCCCGACGTGGCCATCTACTTCAATAACGATGCCGGGATCCGCATCGCCCTGCACGACCTGGCGCGCCTGCGCCGGCCGGGCATGGTGGTCTCGCCGGAGGACGTTCTGGCCGGGGATTTGTCGCGGTACAAGGTGCTCATGCTGCTCGGCGTCAAGGTATTCGAACTGCCCCAGATCGAGAAGGCCGTTCGCGACTTCGAGGCCAAAGGCGACATCGTCATCAAGGACCAGGCGTGCGGCGAAGACATTCCCGGGCGCACGCTGGGCCTGGTATACGCGAAACACAACCACGGCGCCTGGCACCTCTCGTCCAACGGCGAGTGGCCGTTCGCCGTCATGTGGGACGGCTTCAAGAAAGACCGCGAGAAGATTCTCGAACCGATCTTCGCCAAGATCCCCCAGCTCCCGGTCACCACGCCCGACGCCACCGTCATCATCTCGCCGCTGGCGGGGAAGGAATCGATCCTCTGCTTCGTGATCAACCAGACGCTCGTGCCAACGGAGCTGGAGGGCCGCTGGCGGCAGTACGTGGTGCTGCCCAAGATCGGCGAACTGCGCGTGGACAAGGGCTGGCACATCCACGACGTGCTGGCCGGCAACGCCGCCGCCGCGAAGGACACCGCGCAGGGGCAGAGCGTCGCCATGGACTTCACCCGCATGGAAGGCGCGCTCTACCTGCTGACGAAGCGCGAGCCCAAGACGATGACGATCCGGACCCAACGGACGGCGCCTGACGTGCTACGGCTCACCGGCTGGCTGGCCGACGCCGATGACAAGCCGCTGGCCGATCCCATGCCCTTCGAGGTGACCTTGCAGGGGCCGGACGGCGCAACCCTGTTCCACAAGTTCGCCGCGCTGGGCCCGGCGACGGCACTGGACGTCCCCGTGCCGGCCCTGTCCGGCGACGCCAAACTCAAACTCGTGGCGCACGACCTGGTTCTCGGCTCGACCGCCGTCCAGTCGGTCGAGCCCGCTCCGCCCGCCTCCGTGGCAGCACGGACGACGCCCGACCCAGCTCGGCGCGGGTCTCCCGACCCCGCCGAAACGGCCGACCGAAGGTCTCCACAAGTGCCTCAAGCCGTGAGACCTTCGGTCACAGATGGTGCGGGGTCGGGAGACCCGCGCACAGCGGAGGCGACGCCCGACCTGATCGGCGGACCCGGCAAGATCAAAGCGTTTCTCTCCGAACGCAAGGGGCCGGTGACGGTGATCCTGGACGAAGAACAGGACATGTTCCGGCCAGCCGCGGAGAAAGCGGCCGCGCTGCTGAAGAAGTCCGGCCGCGAGGCGCGGGTAGTCACCTGGGATCTGGCCGACCTCCGTCCGCTGCATCTGCGCTGGAAACTGCAGAAAGAGGATGTCGAAGTGACGGAAAGCCTCAAGGATGGAAACGCGTGGGCCTGGCGGATCGGCCTGAGTTCCTGGGCAGTTGAGAAGTACGGCTTCGACGATCCACGCACCGGCTACGACGAGTATGGGCCCAGGTTGCGGCACGACGCCGATGTCGTCTTGTTCGGCGCGCCGACAAATCATCGTGCCCTGGGCCAACTCCGCCCCTATCTGAGAAGGACTCCTACCGAAACCTATCCGGCGCCCGGCGCCTTTTTTGTTCACTACCTCTGGTCGCCGTTCCAAGGCGGATACGACGGACTGTACTTGGGCTGCCGGGACGCGGCCGGGGCCGACGCGGCGGTCGCCTGCCTGTCCGAGGTGGCGGTGCCCGCACCGGCGTCGGATCCCAGGCCGGATGCCGAGCCGGTCATCGTCCGCGGTGGCGCCCCGGCGCCGCTGGAGAGCATGGTGGACGGCAAGTTCGGCACGCCCATCATCGATGTGGCCTTCTCGCCAAGCGGCAACCGTGTGTTTGTGACGACGGCGAGTTTTGGAGACTGGTTCTTTACGCTAAGTCCGTCCGGGGAAATCCTTCAGCGGCAGATGCCGCCGGTGAAAGACGGGTTCCCTAACTGGTGGATGTGGGGGCGACGAAATCTTCGCCCCGTGGATGACTCCTCGCTGCGTATCAACCTGTGGGATGCCGACTACCTTTACGATTTCGACAAGGGATGGATCAGCCAGGCGCCACCGCCGCCGCGGCACTACCTGCCCGGCCCGGGTAACGGCGGCGGGCCCGTCGTCAGGGCCTCGACCCGCTTGGAAGACAACGTGAGGGGCATAACCTACCTGGGCGGCAATGATCGGGTACATGCGTTGGACCAGCAGGGGCGTCTGCTCTGGCGATTCGAAGACAGCGAGGACTCGGGCAACCTGCTCTATCCGCGCGGTACGTTTCCCCGCGCCGTCAGCGGCAACGGACGCGTCCTGCTGGTGGCGGCGTTCGGCGTTCACAGAATGCTGTATGCGAGCGCCATGAGGAATCCCTCGGTGATGGGCATCGACGCCACGACCGGAAAATTACTCTGGCAGCGCAGGGGGATGGTGCTGAATGAAGGCAAGGTCGTCGCCCTGGATGACCGCTTCCTGGTGATTGATGACGACGGTAGCACGCACGAGATCATCGCGGCCGACGGACAGGAAGGCGCCGGCCTGGGCGCATTGACCGGCAGCGCTGATTGGGTGATGCAGCTCCCCGACCGGAACGCGATACTGATCGTCGAGAACAACCACTTTGACCGGCAAAGCCGGACGGCCCGCGTGTATGTCCGCCCGACCAAGGGCGGCTCCCGCTCGGCGCGGGTCTCCCGACCCCGCCGCTGGCGGCCGACCGGAGGTCTCCACGCCCACACCGAGCCGGGAGACCTTCGGTCGCACATGGTGCGGGGTCAGGAGACCCGCGCACAGCGCGAGGGCGGCAAGGACCTGGACCTGACGGTTCCGGGACGGGTTTCCGCCGTGACGCTCGCGCCCGACAAACAGTCCTTCGTGGTGGCCACCGTCTGCGGTTGGGCCCTGTGTTTCGCGTCGGACGGGACCTTGCTGTGGAAGGCCGAAACGCCCGCCGGCCGCATCGTGCGCTTTTCGCCCGACGGCCGCACGGTCGTGATCGGTGCGGACGATGGCACGGTCCACTGGCTGAACGCCGCCGACGGCCAGGTCCAGCGCATCGTGGATTTCAACGACTCCAACGTCATCACCGGGGAACTTTTTGTCCGGCAGCAGCGCATGGGTGATGTTCCGCGGGACGCCGCACGGACCGTGCCGCCCGTGCCGCCGGAGCCTTCGTATCTCACAAAGTTCGAGCCGGCCACCGTGTCGTTCGGTCCGAACCTGGCCCCGCCCGAGACAATCCGCGGGCTGTTGAAACCGGCCAAGCCGAACGCGGCCGACACGGCCAAGCCCGGGTATGTTGGCATGCTGACTGGGCCGCTCACGCTGAAGTTTAAGGTAGAGGCGGGAACGACCTACCTTGTCGAATTGCTGGATGCTCTCGCCGACCCGGCCGATCATGACCCGCTGCTGCGGCTGGAAGTCGCCGTGACGGACACGGGGCAGTACGAGTCGAAGAATCTCCCCTACACGGCGCGCCTTCCGCTGGGAAGTTACCTGAGTCGTCATCGGACCGCGTTTCGAGCCGATGCGGCCGGCGAAGTGAAGCTGACTTTGCGCGCGGTTCTGCCCAGCAAGACTGCAGCCAAAAAACGAGGCCGCCGTGCCCAAGACGTTTGGACCTACGAGAAGCCTGCGGCGAGTGAAATCCCGGTCCTGCTTGGCGATGTCATCGTGTCTGCCATACGTTTCCCGGGGCGGAACCTGCTGCTGGACGGCGGTCCCGCGGCCGGTTCCAAGCCCGCCGGCACACTGACATGTACGGGGTTTCCGCACCGTGATGGCACGAATAGCCCAAAGATACCGTTTTCCCGACCGGACGCCTCTTTGCGTATGGTCAACGGCGTGATTGCGAATCAGGACACGGCCTGGGCCGGGGCCGGCGGCGTGGACAGGGCGGAGGTGCGCGTGTCCTTCAACAAGCCCCAGCCACTTTCGGCGGTTGTCATCTACGAAGACGCCTCCGGCCCCGTTCCCGGCGGTAAGGGTGTGCGTGAAACCACCACGATGCGCTACGCCGTCTCCGTCCGCAACGCCGCCACCGGCCAGTGGTCGCCCCTCGGCCAGGTTGCCGCCAACACGCAGCTCATCAACCTATTCCCCTGCCCGTCGTTAAATGTCGACCAGATCCTCTACGTCTGGGCCGGCCGCCATGACGCCGTGCACAGGGGACGAACAGACGGCGCCGTGCGCATGGCGCAGATCGAAGCCTATGCTGACGACATCCTGGATCTGGATGATCTGTTGGACGTAACAGACGACGACCTGAAGCTCGAGCCTTGAGGACTCCCCGCCAAGCGTCGAGAAAGGAGACTGAACTATGGTTACTCGACAGAACATATCGCACGTCCGTACTTGGGCTATCGTGGTGGGCGGACTGATTCTCCTCAGCGTCGGATCGTCCGCCGCGTCCGGCGGGGAGCTTCAAAACCTGCTGGACAAGTCCAAAGCCTACGCAGCGTTGCCGAGAGTCAAACACACCCCGGCGTTCCGCCTGGAGTGCTTCGAGCCCATCCAACATCGTGAGCAGGCCAAAGGAAAACAGTGGTGGTACATCTGCGACGGAGATGAGCGGATCGGACTGATCACGACCTGGTTGAATCACGTGGAGTTGTTCCGTTTCTCCCCGGATGTCGACAAAGGAGCAAAGTATCCGATCCCCGAGATCTACCACTGGGCAAACCTGATCGGAGTAAGGCTGCCGCTTCAGATGGGCGGCTATCATTCTCCGGTGCCGCCGGTGACATCATTCAACATCACGTTCATCAGGAACCGGGGTGACTCGCTGGAGTTCAAGACCGAACAGACGCACAAGGACGATTACACCGGTAGCACCGAATACCAACTGGTCTGGGACGAGAGACTTGGGTATGTGCTCCGCTGCACCAGCCATTTCGTCATGCCCCAGCCTCGGCAGATCGAGTTCAACAACCTTTTCGCGGGAGGGCTCGCCGAATCGCGTGATGACCGCAAGCGGTGGCAGAAGACGATGCGGGGACGGCTCTCGGACGGCCGGATTTCCTTCGTCCACCACAACCCCGTCAACATCCCGGTAGACGAAGTCCAAACGGACGGCTTTGTCGGTTTCGTGACGGAAGAAGAGATGAACCCGTTCGTGGAAATGATCGAGACCAGCGGCCCCGTCTTCTTTACCACCTGCAGCGAGTGGTACGACCAGCACATCGTCATGAAAGCGCCAGCGACCAAGGAGGCTGACGGACTGTACCACCTACGCGCGCAGTATCGGTTGCTGTCCGTGCCCGGTTCTGTGGCGCGGGACCTCGAAGCGATGTCGGTCGTCCGCGATGCGGCCACGGGTGAGTCGAAAAAGACTGGGTTCCTGCAAAACAAGGTGAACGACTTTGAGACCGGCGTGCCTCATGGCAAGGTGTACAATGGGCCAATCTGGCAGCACATCAATGCGACGGAAGGACCGGCGCATTCGGGCAAGCGGTCGATCGCCGTGCGTGGCCCAGGCTATGGCGAAGTGAAGGCCGCCTCGCCCATCGGTGGCGGCCCGCCCATTTACGGCGAGTCGAGCAAACGCTACCGTCTGGCGGCGTGGGTGAAAACGGAGGGTCTGTACGGCGGCGGCGCCTACTTGCAGGTAGATGACGTGTTCTTTGGCTGGGACGATGTCGAGGCCACGCGCCGGACGAAGAAACTCACCGGCGATCACGATTGGACCCGGCTGGAAGTCGAGTTCACCCCTTCACCAAGGGACCCATTCCTGCTGATCAAGCTGTGCGTCGAAGGTACAGGCACCGCATGGTTTGACGATCTGGAACTGATGGATGTGGCACGATGAAGCGAGAACACGACATGCAGAGGACACATCGCTACACGCTTTTTGCTGACATCCTCGCGATCCTGGCACTAGCTTTCTGCGCCGGGTTGCTGCCGACGGCGGCACAAGCCGCGAAAACGAAGCCTCTGAATGTCCTGTTCATTGGTAACAGCTTCACTCACCGTGGAGGCATGCCCAAGGTCGTCAAAGAACTGGCCGAGGCCGGCAATCCCGGACTTCGTTTCGAGCACATCGCGTTCGAGGGATCGGGCGCGAGCATTCAGCGCCACTGGAAGGGCCGCACCGCACTGGGGCTGATTTCTGTGGCCAGTTTGACGAAGGAAGAGAGAGAGAAGACGCTCCAGTCGTTTCGGGATACGCTGGCGAAGGATCCCGACGACGCGATGGCCGAGAACGGCCTCAGGGTATACAGGATATTGCTACGCCACCTCCGCGCAGACGCTGACCTTCGAAAGTGGGACTTCGTGGCACTGCAGAAGTACGAAGCGACGGACGGCTTCATGGAATACGCCGAGAAGTTTGCGGCCCAGATCAAGGCCCGGGGCGGGCGCCCGATCCTGTATCTGACGACGCACAAGATGAATGCCAAGCCGCTGGCTGAGCCGCCGGGACCCGACGTGGTCTGGGACGACTCCAAGGTGTTTGCTGAGTTTGCCAACCGCATTGACGTGGCGGTGGTGCCGATGCCCGCGGTGGCCTTGCACTGCAACCGGGTCCGCCCCGATCTGACCCTGCGCTGGGTGAATGACGGTCATCCCAACCAGACCATGGCGTATCTCACGGCATGTACGTTCTATGCCGCGATGTTCGATCGCAGTCCCGAGGGACTGCCGGTTGACGAGGCCACCGATATCAAGACCTTCGGCGAGGAGGGCAAGGACGCGGACGGTGGGCCGCTGACGCGGACGTTTTCGCCCAAGGACCGAGCCGATCTGCAACGTATCGCGTGGGAGGCCTACAGCCAATTCCAGCAGCTCCGCAAATGCGAGGGGCAGAAGAGGTGATAGCCAAATAACAAGACAATGATCACGGGAGCGCGCTGATATGAATCGCCTTGCACTCGTAGTTGCGACCCTGGCAAGCCTTTGCGTCTCTGCCTTTGGTGCCAAACTGACTCCGGTCGATTCAGGGCTTGCGCCTGACTGGTTCGTCTGGACCGACACGTGCAACGTCTACGTCCTGCGCGACGGGGATGCGGCGCTCTTGATCGACCTGGGCGACGGCAGTGTGCTCGACCGTCTTGGCGAAATCGGCGTGAAGCGTGTCGAGTGGGTGTTGCTGACGCATCATCATCGCGAGCAATGCCAGGGCGCCCCGCGATTGAAGGGTTCCGGCGCCAAAGTGGCCGCGCCCGACGCCGAGCGGGCGTTGTTTGAGCGGCCCACCGATTTCCGCAAGCTGAACGTGCGCTTGGGAGACCCACTGACCATCCACGGTTCCAGCTACGTTCGCCCGCCAATCCAACCCGTCCCGCTCGACCGGACGTTCAAGGCCAACGAGACCTTTCGCTGGCGCGGACACAAGTTTCTCTGCTTGGCCACGCCCGGCAACAGCCCCGGCAGCATGACGTATCTGCTCAAACGCGGAGACCACTGGCTTGCCTTCTCCGGCGACGTGATGCTCGACGGCGCTAAGATGCACACCTGGTTTGACACCGAATGGGATTACGGCTACGGCGCCGGCATCCGGGCTCTGCGGAAGTCTGCGGCGCAGCTCGCAGCCAGGGAGATTACGTTGCTGTTGCCCTCGCACGGACCGGCAGTACGCGAACCCGGAAAACAGTTCGTCGCCTTCGGCGACAAATTGGAGCGGCTCGAAAAGCTTTACGTGCGCGGCTACGGAGGCGATGACTCCTCGAAGGCCTATCAGGACGAAGTCTCCACACCTACCGTCATCCCGCATCTGGCTCAGGTCTCGCCGCATTTATTCAAGTTCAAACGCCCGAATTTCTGGGGGAATTTCGGTTTGATTCTCGCGGACAGCGGCCGGGCGCTGGTTGTGGATTGCGGCCTGTCGGAGGAGCTTCTCGACGAGTCACTCGAAGGAATGCAGCGGCATTTCGGTCTCAAGGCGATCGACGCCGTCATCATCACCCACATGCACGGCGACCATTTCGTCGAAGCGCCCCATCTGCGTAAGAAGTGGGGCGCGAAGATCTGGGCGCTCGACAACATGGTGGACAAGATGGAGCACCCGGACTGGTTCGACTACGCCGCGCCCATCCAGGCATACGGAAGAAAGAATCCAGACGGTTCGCCGATGACGGGCGTGCGGGTGGATCGCGCGCTCAGGCCCGGCGAGTCTTTCGACTGGGAGGGCTACAAGTTCACGGTGGACTGGATGCCCGGCCAAACCGAATTCGCGCTCTGTCTGCATGGGACGATTGACGGGCGTAAGGTGGCCTTCACCGGCGACAGTATCTTCGGCGATCCGGAAAACCCGTCACATACGGGCCACGAAGCGGTGGTGGCACATAACAGCGCGATTCTCGAGGAAGGCTACATCTACGCGGCAGAATACCTGAAGCGTCTCAAACCCGACATCCTGGTGGGCGGGCATTCCTTTGTGATGGACCGTCCGGCAGCATTCATCGAGCGCTACCGCCGCTGGTCTTACGAAATGCGCGACGCGTTCCAGGAACTCAGTTGGGAGGAGGACTATCGCCGCTGGTTCGATCCGTTTTGGGTGCGCGCGCAACCGTATCGTCTGACGGTGCGTTCCGGGGACAACGCGAGCGCCGCGCTCCATCTGCGCAACTTCCAGGACGGCCGAAAACGCTTCCGCATCGAACTGCACGCGCCCCCTGGACTCACGACTGACATTCCCGTGTTTGAAGGCGTTATCGAGGGCGAGTCTCGCAAGCAGCTTCCCTTTCGGATGAAGGCGGCGCCTTCCGCCCGCGGCGGTGTTCACATCGTCGCTTTCGACGTGACGCTCGACGGCCATCGCTACGGTGAACGATTCGATCTCATTGTCGGCGTGGAGTAAGCGCCGCCCGCTCCGCTGCGCGGTGCCCGTTCAGACCGATCAGCCACTTTTGTAGGAGGAGAAGGAGATGAATTGCAGCCGCACGATCCTTGCGATCGTTTGTTTATGCCTGTCGCTGCCCGCACTGGCGCAATCTCCCAAGCTTGCGGACGGCAAGCCCCGGCGATTCTCACGCGACATCCGACTGACGGATGTGCTCGATCACCGATGGGTCGATGAGTTGGTCACATACACGCTCGACTTCCAGGCAAAGCAGGCCACGGTGAACTCCATTCGCCTGTACGACTCGGACCATGAAAAAGAGATTCCGTTCCAGCTCTCGGAGGTCGCGTTCCACGATGAGCAACAGCGATTCGTTAAGTCAGCGGTCATTGCCTTCTTCGTTGATGAATTGCCGGCGCAAGGACAGCGTAACTATACCGTGCTTTGGGACCCGGGCGCGTTCGCCAGTGCCACGCAGCCTGACGCCTCGCTCAGAGAAACCGACCTGACGGCCGAGACGTTTGAGGTGACCAACGGCCTGTTCAGCCTGCGACTTGCAGGTGAGAAACACTTCGATCCGCCGGTGGACGCGGCTGCAGTACCTGGCCCACTGCGAGGTTTCAAAGGGCCGGACGGTGTGTGGCGGGCCACCAGCCGCTTCGTCACTGACGCGAAGCTGCTCGGATGGAAGGCCGAACTGGTCGAGCAGGGGCCGCTGTGGAAACTCTATCGCGTGCGTTTCGAGTTCGATGGCGACCGGTTCTATGAGCTCGAGCTGAAAATGATAGCGGATCACCCCTACGCCTACGTCACGGAGCGCAACAACTTCCGACCGCGTCTGGCGGAGCTACCCCATCCCTTATGCGGCCCGAGCGGGCACATGGCGCATGGCCAGTCCTACACTCGCTGGGGCCCGGCCGATCAGCTCCGTATCCTGATGAAGGAGAATTTCGACCCGGACATCTGCTACACCCCCGAGACGTTCTGCTACGGCTTTGCCCAGGACGAGCTCAAGCACAACGAGGTAAAGGTATGGACGGCGATTCGTCCAGTCTTCCCGTCGGTCAGCGGCCCGTGGCTGGGCGCCTATTCGACCGATCCGCAGAAAAACGACCTCGTGGCAATCGTCGGACGGGATGCTGCCCACTGGGAGTATCCCGACTCCTCGATCCATCCGTTTCACCTGGCCCCGGGAGTCAACGCGGAGATCCACTTCGTGGACGAACCGGGCGAGCATGCCTATTTCCGCATCCCCGTGGCCCGCGCGGTGCGGCACTGGCTGCTGGCCGTCGGCGATAAGCGACAGTGGACCGAACAACGATATCCCGGCGGCCACCAGACACGCTATCCGTATCTGGCGCATCTCCGCACCAAGGTCTGCGATCTGCCGCTAGATAAGGTGAAGGACTGGCACCTGGATTGGGAGCAGAAGCTCCCCGGTAACGTGCGTCTGTTCTTCTCAGCCGATCAGGCGGACGCGCTACTCAATCGCATCCAGGCGCATAGGCCATTTGAGCCGTATCTGCCGAAGGTGAAAGGAATACTGACCGGCGAGGGCGGAGCGCAAACGGTGGGAGGCGTCAGAGCTCACACTGGCGGTAACATGGTGGACTTGCTGCTCCGCGTCGGGTACAGCGGCTTCGTGCAGAGCATTTCCATTGCGCGACCGATGCGGGCCGTCGCCGAGTCGCTTGATTACAATGCCCGCACGCTCGACCCGGAGCAGGTAGCCCAAACGCGCCGCGAAATGGCTTTCCTCGCTTCGGTACTCACCGACGGCGATTACTGGCAGTACGCCTGGAACCGGCAGCGCACCTCCTACCTGCCGAACTTCGGCAGCGACTTGTATCTCGCAGTGGGCATGATGGCGCTGGTGTTGCCCGACCATCCGAACTCGAAGCAGTGGCTGCAATACACGCAGGGCGAGCTGAACAAGGAGTTCACCTACTTCATCAGCCCGGACGGGGCAGGCGAGGAAAACATTGCCAACTACTATCTCTGGACATGGAGACAGTTGGCAGTGCTGCTCGGGGCGCTGAAGCACAATGATATCTTCGACGCCTCCACGCACCCACGTTACCAAGCGGCCTGCCGGTTCTGGATCGAGATCCTCACGCCGCCCCAGCCGAAACTGGCGGCCTACGCCGCTTCTGAACCGATCAAGCCGGAAGACCGGCTGCGCCGCATCCCGCCCTTCGGCGACCACGGCTTCAGCAACAACGAGTGTCTGGAACTGGGCGGCCAGACGGGATTGCTGAATGAGGCCCATCCGCAACTCGCCGGTGAATCGGCCTGGGCCTGGCGGGAAACCTGCGGCGCGAAGCCGGCTACTCACATGGGCGCGATCCCCCACGTGCTGATCGCCGATCCCACGGTCGCCCCGCGCGTGCCCGTGCTCAAGAGCCGGCGACTAAGGGGGTTCGGCGCCGTGCTGCGCAACCATTTCCCGTCCGACAAGGAGACATTCCTGGTTATCAAGGCCAGCCGCATCTACTCGCACCACCACCCTGACGAAGGCGGCATCCACCTGTTCGGGCGCGGGGTACCCATCATCCTCGATGCGCTGCACTGGAAGGATTACTACCGGGAGGACTGGCATTCGATCATCAGCTTCGCGGACGGGAAAACGCACCGCCGTGGAAAGGTCGTCGAATTCTGGAGCAGTCCGCTGGCCGACTTCGTAGCGGCCGACATCCCCGTGGGGCCCTTCCTTCCCGGGCCACCGGAGCCGGGCATGACGCGAGGTGGCAACCGGCGGCAAGTGCTGCTGGTAAAATCGCCGACGCTCGACGTGCCTGACTATTTCGTGCTGCAGGACATCGTCTACGGTCCCGCGGCCAGCCAGATCAACTTCCCTGTGTTCTGCGGCAAGCCACAGCCCGGCGTGGGCGGGAAGGCAAACTGGGTGCTGTTGCCGCCCATCGATTCCCCGAACTACGGCGTGGCTACCGATCTGATTTTCCTCTCTCCGACCGCCCCGGACATCACGGTCTCGCCGATCCCAAAGGGTGAAGGCGGCGAGTACGCCTGGGCCGTTTCCGCCCGCCAGCCGGCAGGGAAGAACTGGCAGGTCGTCATCTTCCCTCGCGACAAGGAGATGGCACCGCCGACCGTCGAAACGCTCGATTCGCCTGCCGCCTTCCGGCTCACGTCCCCCGGCAAACTCGCGATCGATTACGTGGTCGCCGCCGCCGGACCGACGTCGGCCCAGGCCGACGATTTCCGCTTTACCGGGCAGCAGGGCGTCGCCCGGATGCGTGACGGTCGCGTGAGCGTCTCCCTGATAGACGGCACGGAGATCCGCTGCCGGGAGATCGGTGTGTTCGGGAAAGGCCCGATGTCGCTTCAGCAAACGCCCACCGGTTTCACCGGCACCGCAGACGGCCCGCAACGCGACGTCTACCTGCTGCTGGGCCGCGACTGGACCAGCGATCTCGTGCTCACATTGGGCGGCAATCGCCAAAAGCTCAACTCACCCAACGGCATCCTCGCCATCGAACTGCCGGAAGGCCCCTGCGAGTTCACCGTCGAAAAGCCGTAGGCAAACGGACGGGGCGGCGTGCTCTGCCGGAGTTGAAACCTGGAACAAATCGTGACGACCCCGAACGACAAGGAGACGACCGTGAAACGACTTGTAACCTTTATGCTCCTCGCGGCCGCGACGGGGCTTCCCGCTCTTGCCGCGGAGGTGAGATCCGCCCGCCAGATCCTCGACGAGACAGGCGTCCAAGGTGGGTTGATCGTGCACGTCGGCTGCGGCGACGGCGAGCTCACAGCCGCGCTGCGTGCCAACGATGGTTACCTCGTGCTCGGACTCGACACGGACGCGGACGATGTCGCCGCGGCCCGCCTGCGCGTTCGCCAGGCAGGCATGTACGGGCCAGTATCGGTGGATCAGTTCAGCGGCAAGCGGCTGCCTTTGATCAGCAACTTGGTGAATCTCGTTGTGGCGGAGAACTTGGGCGACGTCTCCGCGGAAGAGGTCCAACGCGTCCTCTGTCCTAACGGCGTGGCCTACATCAACACCGATGGCAAGTGGACCAAAACCGTCAAGCCGCGGCCGGCGGAGATGGACGAGTGGACGCACTTCATGCACGACGCCGACGGCAACGCGGTCGCGTCGGACACACTGGTCGGGCCGCCGCGGCGGTTGCAGTGGTCGGGCAGCCCGCGTTGGTCGCGACACCACGACCACATGTCCAGCGTAAGCGCGTGCGTGTCGGCGGCGGGGCGGTTGTTCTACATCTTCGACGAGGCCCCGCGGATCTCGATCCTCACACCGCCCGATTGGAAGTTGATCGCCCGGGACGCGTTCAACGGTACGGTCCTTTGGAAACGCGATATCCCCGAGTGGTTCACGCACATGATGCGCCTGAAGAGCGGGCCCGCGATCCTGCCAAGGCGTGTGGTGGCCGTGGGCGACCGAGTGTACGCGACGCTGGGCATCACCGCCACGGTGTCGGCGCTGGACGCGGCCACGGGCGAAATGGTCCTCGAATATGCCGGCACGGAAGAGACGCAGGAAATGGTCGTCTCGGACGGCATCATTTACCTGGTGGCCAACAAACCGGGAAATAGCAGGCAAATGTGGCAACATGACCGCCGGCGGGTGATGGCCGTCAACGCCGACTCCGGCAAAATCCTCTGGCAGCAAGAGCAGCCGATCATGCCGATGACGCTCTCGGCCGCTGCCGGACAGGTCTACTTCCACGACGGCGACAAGGTCGTTTGTTTCGAAGGGGCCAGCGGCAAACAGGTATGGGCGTCCGAGCCGATTCCACGAAACATGAAACCGACGTCGAATTTCGGTGCGATCCTTGTCGTCCACGACGACGTGGTCCTCTTCTCCGGCGGCGAAAGGATGATCGCCCACCGCGGTGGCGAGGACACCATGACCGCCCTCTCGGCAGAGGACGGCAAGAAGCTGTGGACCGCCCCGCATCCGCCGTCGGGCTATCAGTCGCCCGAGGACATGCTGGTTATTGACGGCAAAGTGTGGGCCGCCCCGGTCACCAGCGGAGGCCACTCCGGTGTGTTTACGGGTCGCAACGTCAAGACGGGCGAGGTCGAAGTGGAGTTCCCTCCGAACGTGAAGACTTACTGGTTCCATCACCGCTGCCACCGCGGCAAGGCGACGGAGAACTACTTGCTCATGTCGAGGACCGGCATCGAGTTCGTCGATTTCCGCAAGGAGGATTGGCAAATCCACCACTGGGTCCGCGGTGCGTGCCTTTACGGCATCATGCCGTGCAATGGGCTGGTCTATGCCCCGCAGCACCCGTGTGCGTGCTACCCGGAGGCGAAACAATACGGATTCTCGGCCCTCGCACCGGCCAGCGAGGCGGACACCGTGCTCGAAGCGGTGGAACAAGGCCGGCTGGAACAGGGCCCGGCGTTCGGCGAGAAGTTGACCGCGACCGCTGCGACCGACGACGATTGGGCCACTTTCCGCGGCAACTCGCTCCGTAGCGGTTGGACCAAGTCGAAGGTCGGTGCGGAGCTTAAACCGGTATGGCAAACTGAGTTGGGCGGCAACCTCAGCAGCGTCACCGTCGCCGAAGGCAAGCTGTTCGTCGCGGCTGTCGACGAACACACGGTCCACGCCCTCGACGCCGAGACCGGCAAGCCCTTATGGTCGTACACGACCGGCGGGCGGGTCGATTCCCCGCCGACCATCCACCAGGGACGAGCGATCTTCGGATCGGCTGACGGCTACGTCTACTGCCTGCGAGCCGCCGACGGTGAGCTCATCTGGCGGTTCCGCGCCGCCCCGGATGATCGCCGGTTGGTGTCATTCGAACAGGTCGAGTCGGTCTGGCCGGTCCACGGCAGCGTGTTGGTCCACGAGGGCCGCGTCTACTGCGTGGCCGGGCGGTCGATGTTCCTCGACGGCGGGCTGCGGATGTTGCAGATCGATCTGGCGACCGGCCGCAAGATCACCGAGACGCTGCACAACGACCGCGACCCCGAGACGGGCGAAGACTTGCAGAACCACTTGCGCGTGCTAAACATGCCGGTTGCCCTGCCCGACATCCTGTCGACCGACGACCGCTTCGTATACATGCGTTCGCAGCCATTTGACATGGAAGGCAACCGCATCGGCATTCCGCATCGCTCGGCCAGTCAGCAAATCGGCGAGAACATGCACCTGTTCGCGGCGACCGGTTTCCTCGATGGCTCCTACTGGCACCGCACTTACTGGGTGTACGGTCGTGGATTTGACGGCGGGCACAGCGGTTACCACGTGGCGGGCAGGCACGCCCCGGCGGGCAAGATCCTCGTCCACGACGACGATCGCGTGTACGGCTTCGGCCGCAAGGCCCAGTATTACCGCTGGACGACGCCGATCGAGCACCACGTGTTCGCCGATGTGAGGGACGCCCGGAAAGCGGCGCCCGCTGTCGCGGCCACCGAGGCAGCGTCAGCGCCCGCAAAGGCTTTGGCCGCACGAGCGAAGAAAGACGGCGCCGGCGGCCCGTGGGTGTTTGTCGACAACTCGCCGAGTTTGAATCCCACAGGCAAGGCGTTGGCGGTCGAGGCCTGGGTCTGTACGGACAAGGGCGACGGAGTAGTCGTCTGCCGGGGCGGCCCGGCGCAAGGGTTTGCCATTGCGCTCAAGGACGGCCTGCCGCAGTTCATCATCCGGGCGGACAAAAAGGTCACCAGCGTCACCGGCAGGGAAAAGGTCGTCGGCCGCTGGGTGCATCTGGCGGGCGTGTTGACCGAAGACGCCACGCTCAAGCTGTTCGTCGACGGCAAATTGACGGCAACCGACAAGGGCACCGGCCTGATCACCTCCGAGCCGGTCCAGGTCACCGAAATCGGCGCCGACGGAGAGGGCGCCGTGGGCGAATACGACACGCCGTCCGCGTTGACCGGGCTTGTCGACGAGGTCCGCGTCTTCCACGGCAACGTCACCGACGAGGAGATCGCCGAGCACGTCGCCGCAGCGGGGACAGTTACCGCCCAAGACGCGAAACTTGTGCTCTGCCTCACGTTCGACAACGATGCATCGGACTCCTCTCTCAGCAAGAACCACGGCCAATGCGAGGGCATCCAACTGGCTGCCGGCAAGTTCGGCTCGGCCGTGAAATTCTCCGGCAAGCCGCCCCAGGGCCGGGCCTCGAAACGTCGCGGCGGCGGTGCCCCGAAATCGCCCCGCCTGCCCCACATCTGGGCCGAGGACGTGCCGATGATCGTTCGCGCGATGGCCCTGGCCGACAAGACGTTGTTCGTCGCCGGCCTGCCCGACCTAATCGACGAGCCCGCGGCGGTCCGCAATCGCGCGAACCCCGAATTGCAGGAGCGGTTGGCGGCCCAGAACGACGCCTGGCACGGCGGCCGTGGCTCGATCCTGTGGGCGATGTCGGCCGAGAGCGGCGAAAAGCTCGCCGAGATGACGGTCGACGCCCTGCCTGTCTTCGACAGCATGGCCGCCGCAGGTGGCTGCCTGTATTTCGCCACCACCGACGGCCAGGTTCGTTGCTACGAAGGAAATTAACGACAACCAATTCGAACCGTACTTATAGGCATTTTGAATGGCCGGCTTGCCTATGGGGAAACCCCAGAAGTGCTGGAACGGATTGGCTCGTTGTGGTTGAAGGGGCGTCCCCTGAGCAAGATAGCCGCCGATACCGGTCTAGTCACCATCCAGTGCGAGAAATGTGAATAGCAGACCTGTCGTAGTGGTGGCTTCCAGCCGCCACAAAGTATAACCTACTACCGATGAGACTGATCAGACAGAAACTCAGTCTTTCCGGGACCGTTCGGGAGTCATCCAAAGGGACGAGAAGATGAAAACTGGCACTGCGATCTTCCTGTACGTCTGGACGGCATGTCTGGCATGCCATGCACAATCCATCGAATCGGATCAGAGCGGCGATCTGTTCACCAAACCGAAAGGCGTGGTAACGCGTTGGTCCAGTTTCGAGAATCCTACTGCGCGCAAGGGTGAAGGTGGGCGAGAAAATCAAGGGGCGAAGGGGCATGCCTTTGATTCGATCAAGCCAGGGGAGACGAAAGTGCTGCTGGACGTTGCCGGCAGCGGCGTGGTTCGTCGGATGTGGATCACATTGCGTCCGCGCGATCCCAAGATCCTTCGCGCCCTACGATTGGAGATGTTCTGGGACGGCTCGGACAAACCGGCGGTATCCGTACCCCTGGGCGATTTCTTCAATTGGGTACATGGCCAGCCGGTGAAATTCGAGAACGCCCTGTTTGCCAACCCCGAGGGACGGTCCTTCGTCTGCTTCGTCCCCATGCCTTTTCGGAAGGCCGCGAGGATCTCGATCACGAACGATTCCCGGACGCCGATTCCGCACATCTTCTACGACATCAACGTGACGCTCGGCGACCAGCATGGTCCGGACGTAATGTACTTTCACGCCTGTTGGCGGCGGGAGCAATCAACAAAACTGGGCAAGGATTTTGCCATCCTGCCTCGAGTTCAAGGCAGCGGTAGATTCCTGGGCTGCCACGTGGGCGTGATTGCGAATCGTGAGAATATCGGCTGGTGGGGCGAAGGCGAAGTCAAGGTGTACCTAGACGGTGATACCGATTTACCCACCTTGTGCGGCACAGGCACGGAGGACTACATCGCCACCGCGTGGGGTCAGGGCGAATACGGGCAGCGCTACCACGGTTGCCTCCTGGCGGACAACGAAAAACAGCATTACGCCTTCTATCGCTATCACATTCCCGATCCCGTTTTTTTCGACAAGGACTGCCGAGTTACGATCCAGCAGATCGGCGGCAGCAACAAGAAGGACATCGTGAAGATGCTGACCGATGGCATCGACATCAAGCCGATTTCGGCGAATCGAGGCGGGCGTTTCATCAAACTGCTCGAACCCGGGACGGAAGTCGACCTGGTCCAGGACGTCGATGATTCCGCCTGGGTCAACTACTACCGAAAAGACGACGTCTCGGCCGTCGCGTTCTTCTACTTGGACCGACCGACAAACGACCTGACGCCGCTGGCACCTGTGCAGCAACGGGTGGCAGGCCTGGACTGAGCCAGTTCAGCGCTTGTCACATGCACAAACGCGCCCCGTATCGAGAGGAGTGCAGTTAATATGAGGAAGCAGCGGATGAATGGAGTTATGGTTGCGTGTGGTCTCATGCTACTCGCGAGCGTAGCGAGGGCAGGCAAGGCGGATGCCGAGAAGAAAGCACAGGAGAAAGTTGCCGGAGATCTGGCCGTGCCAGAAGGAGAACAGGAATTGCGATTACGGGTCAAGGAAACCACGACGCTCCTGACGGCGCCGGGCCGCTACTTCGGCCGGGCCTCGCTGCAGATCCTGGACAACGGCGTCTGGATCATGACCTACATCCATTCCGATCACCACTGGGCTTGCCACGACGGGCAGATCGGAGTGATGCTGTCCAAAGACGAAGGCCGGACCTGGCTGCCCCCGAACACTTTCACCGACGGCAATCCGGTCAAAGGCCTGCCCAGTGCGCCAAGCCCGATCGAGTCCCCGTACGACCCGATCGAGCCCTATATCTACCTGGCGCCGAACGGGGTTTTGCTTATCGCGGCGTGGGACTTCGACTTCAAGGCGCGGAAAAGCAACGGCCGCTTTTTTGCGCGCTCGAAAGATAACGGCAAGACGTGGAGTGCGTGGGAAAGGATCCAGTACAGCCTTCCGCCGCCACTGCGTGGCAGCGATATGACGCAGCAGTGCCTGGTGAAAGACGGGATCATGTACGCTTCATCCCGCTCAGGCCTGAACGGGAAATCCAGTCCCAGCCTGTTCAAATCGGCGGACAACGGGGCAACCTGGGAGTTCGTCAGCGCCATCGGCAGGCAAGGCGATGCCTACTATATGTCCCGCGATTCCGAGGCCGGAATCGAACTCGTCGGCCCCAATGAGATGGTAGCCATACTCCGGCACGGCATGTGGCCGGCCCCGACCCATATGACACGCAGTCATGACATGGGCAAGACCTGGACAAAGCCGAAAGATATTTCCGGCTCCACGCAGTTCTGGAAGCGTCCCCGGATCTACACGCTGAAGCACATGAGGCACATGAGCGGGGCCGAGAATATCCCCGAGTGGTGGAACGACAGGACACTGATCGGCACCGGTCCGCACCAGGTGCGGAAAGGGACTCGTAACGTCGGACTGTGGCATTCACGGGACAAGGGCGAAACCTGGAGCGCGCCGTTTCACTGTGACAAAGACACCCAGGATGCGGGGTACGGAGACATCCGTATGCGCAAGAACGGCGAGCTGGTTGTGGTTTCCTATCACGGTCGCCACGATGCGGCCGACATCAAGCAGTATGTCGTGGGCATCGACTTTGTCGAGAAGGCGCCGCCCGGTGCGCCGGTCAAGCGGCCAAACGCGGATGCCGTGCTGAAGGACGGGGCCGCGGCCTACTGGCGTTTCGAAGACGATACCGGCACTGCGGCACCTCGAACTCGTCGAGTAATATCAACCGGACATCCTGTACATTGACGGCTTCGATTTCCACGGCATGTCCGGCGCGTACGGCGAGCACGGCAAGCGGGTCGTGGAGCGGCTGTACAACAACAGGCTCCGCCGGCACGGCAGCCTGCAGGTGGTTTGCCTGATCAAGAGCGACCGTCGTCCCGGCTGGGTGCAGGATTTCGAACGAGGAGGACCTCGCCGTGAAACGCGTGTTTTCCATCGCCACCGTCGCAGGCCTGGCCATCGCCTCGATTGCCATGGCCGAGTGGAAGCCGGCCGAGGGCCCGCTGTCCACCCGCTGGACGAACAAGGTCAGACCGGACAACGCCCTGCCCGAGTACCCGCGGCCCCAGATGGCCCGGGCCGACCGGCAGAACCTCAACGGTCTGTGGGACTATGCCGTTGTCACCAAGGAAGCGGACCGGCCCGAACAGTTCGACGGACAGATCCTGGTCCCGTTCGCCGTTGAATCGGCCCTGTCGGGCGGGATGAAGAAGGTCGCGCCGGATCAGGCGGTCTGGTATCGCCGGACATTCTCGGTGCCCGAGGCCTGGTCCGGCCGGCGGGTGCTGCTGAACTTCGGCGGCGTCGACTGGGAGACGACTGTGTGGCTCAACGGCCAGAAGCTCGGCGAGCACCGCGGCGGCTACGATCCGTTCTCTTTCGACGTCACTCACGCCCTCCGGTCGGGCGACAATGAGCTCGTCCTCCGCGTCTGGGATCCCACGGACGAAGGCTATCAGCCCCGCGGCAAACAGGTGCTCAAGCCGGGTGGGATCTGGTACACGCCGACGACAGGCATCTGGCAAACCGTGTGGCTCGAACCGGTGCCGGAGACCTACGTCCGCTCCATCCGGATCGTCCCGGATCTCGATGCATCGGCCGTGAAGGTGACTGTCGACGCGGACGGCGGCGAGGTCGAACTGACGGCGATGGCCGGCGGGAATGAGGTCGGCACCGCTCAGGGAGCTGCCGGCCAGACGCTGGCGGTCAAGCTCGACGACGTCCGCGCCTGGTCGCCCGACGACCCGTTCCTCTACGACCTGAAGATCAAGCTGACGGCCGATGGGAAGACCGACGAACTGTCGAGCTATTTCGGCATGCGGAAGATCGAGGTTCGCCGGGACGAGTTGGGTATCAACCGCCTGCTGCTCAACGGCAAGCCGCTGTTTCACTTTGGGCCGCTCGATCAGGGCTTCTGGCCCGACGGGCTCTATACGGCCCCGACCGACGAGGCGTTGCGCTACGACATCGAGGTGACGAAGAAGCTCGGCATGAACATGGCCCGCAAGCACGTCAAGGTCGAGCCCGACCGCTGGTACTACTGGTGCGACAAGCTGGGGCTGTTGGTCTGGCAGGACATGCCGAGCGGTAACAACAAGGGCCCGGAGGGCCAGGCGAACTTCCGACGCGAGCTGAAGGCGGTCGTCGAAGCCTTCAGCAACCATCCGTCGATTGTCATGTGGGTCCCGTTCAACGAAGGCTGGGGCCAGCACGACACCGAGCAGATCGTGGCCATGATCAAACAGTGGGACCCCACGCGGCTGGTCAACAACGCCAGCGGCTGGGCGGACCGCAAGGTGGGCGACGTCCACGACATCCACTCGTATCCCGGTCCGGGCACATCGCCGGTCGAGGAGGGCCGGGCGGTAGTGCTCGGCGAGTTCGGCGGCCTGGGGCTGCCCATCTCCGGCCACACCTGGCAGCAGGAGAAGAACTGGGGCTACCGCAGCTTCGAGAACCGCGAGGCCCTGAACGACGGCTACGTCGCGCTACTTACTAAGCTCCGCCCGTTGATCGGCTGCGGGCTGTCCGCCGCCGTCTACACCCAGACGTCCGACGTGGAGATCGAGGTCAACGGGCTGATGACCTACGATCGGGCGATCATCAAGATTTCCGACCCTGTCTCAATCGACGAGCTTCTGTGGAAACCGCTTATGCCGCGCTTACGGCAGCCGGTCAAGGTGGACGGCTCCCTGAACGAATGGGGCGAACCCACGGTCGGCCTGAGCGGGCCTGCCAAACATTGGAAAGGGCCCGGAGATCTGTCCGTCCGGGTCCATTGGGGATCGGACGGCGAGGCGCTCTGCGTGGCGGCCGAAGTGACCGACGACCGGCACGCCAACGCACAACAGGGAGATCTGATCTGGAACGGCGATGCTCTGCAGATGGGCATGGTGACCGCGGAAAAGATTCACTGGAACATCGGGTTGGCTCTGACCAAGCAGGGCGTCGTCTTTCATCAGTGGTCGGGCAAGGACGACGCGTTGCGGAAGACCGCCGAGTACGTCGCCGTACGGGACGACGACGCCAAGACCACCCGCTACGAACTGCGTCTGCCTTTGAACACTCTCGGAATCAAACCTGGCGCACAATTCAGTTTCAACGTCGTCGTCTTCGACGATGACGACGGCAACGGCCACCGCTACTGGCTCGAGTTGGCCCCCGGCCTAGCCGGGCTCCACAACGTTGAGTTGTACCCGAGGTTTGTCTTGGCGAAGTAGAGAATGACACCGAAGTCAAAGCGGGGCGTCAGTCGCGTCAAGTCAGAATGATTCGTGCAGCAGGGGTGTCGGCCCCAAGCGTTTTTCGCGCAATCAATAACTTCAGACTTAACCACCACCTCCGCAGGTTGCGCCAACTTGAGAATTATAGAAAAGTGGTGGCCCTACGCGCAACATTGAACTGGCCGACGAATCTTAATTGGCTTGCGAGGGGCGATGTATCGCAAGGCAGAGCCCCGGCTGAACAGCGAACTGCGGCTCGGTTGCCATGAATTGCACACCATGATCGTAACTTGCAGTGCTTCTTGGGCTTGCGCCTTTCTGGCCACTGATGGCGAATTCTCTTACGCTGGAGACAATAGATGGGTAATGGTCCGTCTGCGCAGTGTCTCGGACCGAAGTAACGAGTGGAAATTGGGGATTCTCAAACGCGATGGATGCTGAACAACACCAACAATTTGCCCAGCGGATGGTGCGGAACCAGCAGCGGGTGTTTGCGTACGTCGTCTCGCTGGTGCCGAATCGGGCGGATGCGGAAGAACTCTTCCAGCAGACCTGCCTGACGCTCTGGGAGCACTGGGAACGGTACGACATGGCACTCGATTTCGTACCGTGGGCCTGCGGGATTGCTCAAAACCATGTGAGGAATTTTCTCCGCAAGCGGCAGAACGCACAGGTACAACTGGATGCCGATGTCCTGGAGATGATCGCTCTGCGCAGCCAGCAGATGCAGCAGCGAGAAGGCGACCAGGCGGCGGCGTTGAGGGAGTGCCTGAAGGAACTGACAGAACGGAATCGCGTCGTGATCGAGAGTTATTACGGCGGACGACCGGTGGCCGAAATCGCCAAAGAGCGAGATGCGACGCCGAACGCGATTTACAAGTTGCTGGACGGAACTCGAGCGGTACTGCACCAGTGCGTTTCAAATCGACTTGCTGCGGAAGGGTCGGCATGAAAAACCC
>Ga0180437_10000797_pt1 | contig 57228 bp, 42 predicted proteins | sample SS_ome_4_FD_132410 | JGI IMG/M metagenome (GOLD analysis project Ga0180437, IMG submission 132410) | Hypersaline lake sediment archaeal communities from the Salton Sea, California, USA - SS_3_D_1 metaG | ecosystem: Environmental > Aquatic > Non-marine Saline and Alkaline > Hypersaline >...
CTCACGGTGACGGTCGATTATGCCGTAACCGGAGGAACGGCCACACCTGGCGGGGTAGACTTTACGCTGGCCAGCGGTACCCTGAGCTTTTCACCAGGGGCGACCAGCCGGAACATCCCGATAGCCATTGTCAACGACACGATAAGCGAGGGGAATGAGACAGTGGTGGTTACGCTGTCGAGCCCCAGCAATGCCTCGCTGGGGACGAATCCGCACACGTTTACCATCATCGATAACGATACAACAACGGTAGGGTTCGATCAGGGGACATCGAGTGCCAACGAAAGTGCGGGGACGGTGAACATCCCTGTGACGTTGTCCACATCGTCAGCACTCACGGTGACGGTCGATTATGCCGTAACCGGAGGAACGGCCACACCTGGCGGTGTCGATTATACACTGGCCAGCGGTACCCTGAGCTTTTCACCAGGGGCGACCAGCCGGAATATTCCAATTACTATAGTCGATGATGGCATCGCCGAACTCTCTGAGACTGTGGTCATAACCCTCTCAAACCCCAGCAATGCTACTATCGGCACGAATCCGCACACTGTGACTTTAATCGACAATGATGATACTTCAGTCGGGTTTTCACAAGGCACCTCTAATGCTGATGAGGATGCAGGAACGGTTAACATTGCCGTAACCCTGTCCGCTCAGTCTTCACAAGAAGTGACAGTCGATTACGATGTGACCGGCGGCACGGCCACAGGTGGCGGCGCAGACTATACACTCGCAAATGGCACCTTAACCTTCACCTCCGGCACAACCAACAGAAATATTCCAATCACGATAAACGATGATTTGATAAGTGAGGTAGCGGAGACAGTTCAGATAACCCTATCCAATCCCAATAACGCCTCCCTCGGGCTAGCGTTACATACATTCACCATTAACGACAATGACGAAGCGCAGGTTCGATTTGCCCAATCCGCTTCCAGCGTCGACGAAAGTGCCGGCTCGGCAAGCATTACGGTCACGCTATCTGCCCAGTCGTCCCAGGAAATAGAGGTGGACTATGCTGTGACCGGAGGCACGGCCACAGGCGGAGGAACGGATTACACCCTTGTTAATGGAACACTGAACTACCCCCCTGGAACATCCAGCCGAAACATCACAGTAACCATTGTCGAGGATCCTATCAGCGAAGGCTCGGAAACCGTACAGATTACCCTGTCAAACCCGGTAAACGCTACATTGGGAACATCGCTGCACACGCTCACCATAAACGACAACGATGATCTCCAATTCGAGACGAATGTCCTTCAAATCGTTGTCCCCGAAGGAGGCACGGAATCGTTCTTCGTAAAGCTGACCGCTCAGCCTCTCACCAATGTGATCGCAACCGTCAGCCGCGTTAGCGGCGATAAGGATTTAACGGTTTTGTCAGGGGCTAGTTTGACCTTCACGCCGGGCAACTGGGATCAAAATCAAGAAGTTGTCATCCAGGCAGATGAGGATCCCGATGTCAGCGATGGAAATGCCACATTCCGGATTTCCGCATCAGGATTGGATCCCAAAGATATACTGGCCACAGAACAAGATGATGCCCTCATAAACGGCGAGATACAGTTGGTCGTGAGCTCTCAAGAGGGGACATCCGGCACTCCTGTTGGTTTTGCCGTTGAGATATCCGATAACAAATCCTCTGTCAGCTCCTTCGAGTTTGACTTTCTCTATGATGATTCCATCTTCAATTTCGAAGGCTCAGGGCCGGGTACTCTCACCTCGAACTGGAGCCTTTTGACGGCGACTGAAACATCACCCGGTACGATCGAAGTCCAGGGAACTTCGGGTGGGGGAACAGCCATTCCTGCTTTTAGCAATGGAAGCGTGATCGCGATCAATCTCCAGGTCAAATGCCTCAACCTCACCTCTGTCACAAACACCCAAATCCTGACCAATAATTACATCGGTGGTTTTATCGAGTATTCCCCGGAGCCCTATACTGCCCTCTTCACCTACAGGCCCTGTGATGATCTAGGTGATGTCAATGCCGACGGAGGCGTAACGCCGGGGGATGCTCAGAGGGCGTTCGAGATATACCTGGGAAGATTGGCTCCTAATTTCTGCCAGCGGATGACCTCCGATGCCAATTGTGGCGGCACCACGACTCCGGGCGACGCCCAGTGGATATTCGAGCATTTTTTAGGCCGCCGGACCCTCCCCACCTGTTGTGCCGAAGCCCCCGCCACATCTGTGCACGCTGAAAATCCCAGGCCAGATGATGACATGAGACCGGGAAGGGATATTCAAGCAAGTCGCAGCCTCTTTGCCCTTGACACCATTGGCATCTCAGGGGAAGTCGTCTCCATCCCCATCGTTATCACCAACCCTCAAGGAATCCGATCCTTCGGTTTTGATTTGGTCTATCCACCGGGACTTCTGGAATTTTTGGGGACCGGACCCTGTCTGTTGACGGATGAGTTCGAATTTGTTGCGGCCGCAGAGCAATCGAAGGGATTGATCAGAGTCGACGGGGAAAGTCAAATTCCCATCCAAAGCACGGAAACAGGATCTCTCGTCGTTCTGGTTTTTCGGGTCAGAAAGGGCGGTGACACGCGTTTGCCGCTCAACATCATCAGCTCCAGCGGTGACATACTGACGGCCATGCTGAAAGATGGGTTTTTTACCCGGATACGGGAAGATTGGCTGGATACGCGCCTGTTGAGATTCGGGGAGGCCATTCACTCTGAAGATGGAACGGTGACGGTCCCGGTGAAAGTGAGCAGTGCCTTCAATATGAAATCGTTCGGCCTGGTATTGGAATATGCCACGGATAATCTGACCTTTCTGGGCGTCGAAAAAGCCAAATTGTCAGAGGATTTCATCGCCCTGGACGGGTCTGAGATGGAACCCGGCGTGGTTCGAGTGGGAGGCTACAGCATGTCCGCTTTACAAGAGTTGAGTCCCGGCACGCTTTTCCATTTGATCTTCGCAGTGACTGGCGGAGGCGGCGAAATTGAAATGACACAACTTCTGGATGATCTCCAGTTTTTCACGATACACAAAGGTATAATCGCTATACATTAAATCGATAGAGGAGCATATGACAATGCGTGCAACAATTTTAAGGTTTTCGGTGATTCTCATTGTCATGACTTTGATTTTCCCGATAAATTGCAAAAAAAGCGCCACAGCCCCGGAAGCGGAAGTGTGGGATTTGCCCATCATATGGGTCGATACATTCGAGTTGGCTTTCACCGTTTCGAAGTTCGCATCGAATCCGGCTAAACAGGTTCTTCAGGTCAAGAACATCGGCCAGGCGACTCTGAATTACAACGTCCTGGATGATGCCGACTACTATGACCATGATTGGCTGACCATATCGCCTTCGAACGGCAGCTCGACAGGCAATATCGTCGAACACGAGATTATCGTAGACAAGACAGGCATGGATCCCCGGCAGGAACCCTATACGGCTAAAATCACCATCACCAGCACCGATTGTTACAACAGCCCCCAGGAAATCGAAGTGAGCATGAGGGTGACCAGCGAACAGCCGCCCAAAATGTTGGTCTCTCCTAAAAATCTCTCCTTCAGCACGGAATTCGGAGGGCCGAATCCGGCCGTCCAGGAATTCACAGTTCAGAATTCAGGCGGTATGGTGCTGGACTATGGCATTACCGCCAATGTGAATTGGATTGTTGTCAATCCGGATACCGGAAGCTCCGGAGGATCTGAGAAAACGCATGCCGTCCTTATCGATGCCGGAGGGATGAATATCGGCACGTACAAAGGCGTCATCTCGGTCAAAGATGCCAACACAAACGCCACGCAAAAAATAAACGTCACCTTAACCATAAGGGACAAGCCCCCGCCGGAAATCGGCGTTGACCCCAATTTCCTCTCCTTTGTCGGACAGGTGGGTGAAGGCAATCCCTCGAATAAGACATTCAGTGTCCAGAACACCGGTGAAGGAACCCTCAGGTATGAGGTCGATTGGGATGCCAACTGGATGACTGTTTCTCCGACCAGCGGCACATCCCAGGGTGCAGCCAGGAATCATACGGTCTCCGTCAACACGTCGGGATTAGCCAAAGGCACCTATAAGGGCGTGATCAGAGTCGACGATCCCGAAGCTTCGAACAGTCCTCAGGAAGTGCGGGTCAACCTGGAAATGAGAGAGACCGCACCGCCTCCTCCACCTTCAACTGATAATAAGATTTATCTTGTTCAGAAAAAGAATTCAGGGGGTAACGGAACCAGTGTGACCTATGAAATCTGGATAGATGGAAACACGAGTTCGATATCAGCTTTTGGACTCACAATGACATTTAATGATACTGTATTCGACTTTGTCAGCTTCAGTAGCGGCAGCATTTGCAGCTGGAGTGATGGATTTTTGAAGTCGCCAGGTGTTGTCAATATCGGTGGCTATGGCGGTACACAATCGATTCCAGTTGGAAGTACAGGAACGATTGCGAAGGTAACTCTGAAAGTGAACTGCAATACTTGTAGCGGACAAACACCTTCGACCTGCATCGGAAGTTTCACAGATGATATCGTAGGGATGGTTCAAGGAGCGTTGTGCAAAACCTTCACAGTAATTTGATTCTATAAGCTTCGCGGTCATTCGTTAGATACATTATTTGTTTTTTACCTCTATCCGCATTTCTGTATCTTAACAAACTCTTTACAATCTCTTGACAAAACCCTGACAACTTTTTTAGGGGAAAATGTATATTTTTTATGAAATCCAAAAGGGAGGTATGGAAATGAAAAAGATCATGGTTTTCGTTATTTTTACTCTTTTCGTAGTGGGTGTTTCCGGGATTGTTCAAGCTCAAGTCATCTCCGAGAAAAGATTTGAATTTTCGATTGCAGCTTCCTACTGGAATATCAAATACGCTGATTCCTCGGATTCCGACTCCTTGCTGAACATCCCGCTGAGGCTGGGATTTTATATCTACAAGGGACTAGAGATCGAATCAGAGCTGATTTTAACTATTCCGGACGAAAGCGAGGACACAGGCTATCTCGCTCTTTTCCATCTTGTTTACAATCATAAAGCATCCGATAATGTGATTCTTTTCGTTTTGGGAGGTGCCGGAGTCGGGAACGGACAGAGATTTCTTTCCTCTGTCTTTGATTGGGACACTGGAGTGACAGCTTATGATTTTGGAGTGGGGATGAAATACCTTATGGGGAAATCTGCAGCCATCCGGATGGAGTACAGGTACACGCAGTTCAAAGGCGAGAAGACGGAAACATTTTGGGGGTGGACCTACACAGACAGGCTGGACCGTAAAGATCACAACGTCTTTATTGGTCTGTCAATTTTCTTTTAAACCGGCAAGTACCCTGGAAGGTGTTTCCAGCCGATAAAGCTTTTTATCAGTCAGCAACGGGGGACGCTTAGTGGCCGCTTTGCCACTGGGCTTTTTTTTTACTGGCATCTTGCTACAGGTGATAAATGAAATATTCGAAGGATCAGTGTATAATGCAGGTCGATCGAGGAGGGTCCATGAGCGCAAACATCATCACCCTGACAAGGGTCATCCTGGCGATTGTGACGCTTGTCCTGTACCAGATGGGCTTTTATTTTCGAGTGGCAGCCCTTTTCCTGATGGTCATCGTCTTCTACATGGATTCGCTGGACGGTTATGTGGCCCGCAAATTGGGCATAGCCAGCGATTTTGGCGCGCTTTTCGATATAACGGGGGATAGGATCGTCGAGCATGTCTACTGGATCTACTTCACCGCTCTGGGCATGGTCAGTTTTTGGGTGCCCATTATATTCATCAGCCGGAGCTTCCTGGTCGATGCCGTCCGGAGTTTGGCCTTCAGCCGAGAAGGAAAGACTCCCTTTGGCGAGAAGAGTATGATGCGCTCGAAATTCACGCTCTTTCTCACCTCCGGCCGGTTCATGCGCAGTCTCTATGGATTCATGAAATTGTTCACCTTCGTGCTTTTGGGATTCATGCTTATCCTGGAAGTTGACCCGGGTTTTATAGGGAAGTACTTGACACCCGGATTTTTGGCAAACTTCAAGGTTTTCACACAAGTCTGTATCTGGATCACCACGGCTCTCTGCATCATCCGCGGGATTCCGGTCCTCTGGGACGGCCGATATTATCTCCTCGACAAATACTTCCCTCGCGATCTCAAGGACGCCGGATAATTCTTTTAGGGAGTATGGCTTCGATAATTGAAAATTGTCTATCTGGAGGAAGGACAATGAAAAATATCCGGATTATTTTTGTGATGACCTTCCTAATTGTCTGCTTCGGTTACGGTTTTTCTCTAGATGAATCGGCTGATGTGAAAAAGGCACGAAAAATTCATAAAGACGCTCTGGTCATCGATGCCCACGCCCATCCCATGATCTACCTCTATTCGACTCCGGACAGATTGGAGCTGGGGAAGGAAACCGACACAAGCCAGGTGGACTTTGAAACCATGAAAAAAGGCGGGCTCGATGCCGTTTTCTTATCCGTCCCGTTGGTCAGAGACCCCAGTGAAGCCAGGCCAATAGAGAAAATTCTCAAGAACATCGCATATGTCCGCTCCCAAGTGAATAAATATAGCGACCTTGCGGAGATTGCCCTGACTTCAGCCGATATTCGAAGGCTTCATAAGGCTGGAAAAAGAGCCATTGTCCTGAGCATTGAATACCAGAGCCCTTTGGAGGGACGCATTGACACACTCCGGAGATATTACGACAGCGGAGTGCGCCTCATCACAGTTGGCCATACGCAGATTGACCGCATTGCCGAATCGGATTCAGATGCGGAAGGGACTGAAGGATTGAGTCAGTTTGGAAGAGAGATGGTAAAGGAAATGAATCGGCTGGGGATGATTATCGATATCACCCATACAGGAGACATCCTTCAAAAGGATATCATCCGCGAATCGAATGCCCCTGTCGTTGCCTCTCATTCCTGTGCCAGAGCTCTGCATGATATTCCCAGGAATATCCCCGATGACATAATGCGGGCGATCGCCAAGAAAGGCGGAGCCGTGATGAGCACATTTTATTCCGGCCACCTGTCAAGCCAGTATACGGCCAAGAGGCAGGAAATCAAAAAAGTTTACGATCAGAAAAGAGCAGAGCTTGAAAAGAAGTACAAAGAAAGTGATGATGAATTCATAAAGGCTCTTATTGCCTTGGAAGAAAGTATTCTTCCTCGACATGTGGATATCGAGGTTCTTATCGATCACATCGATCATACCGTTAAGGTTGCAGGGGTAGACCATGCGGGATTCGGTTCGGATTTCGGAGGGATTTACAATCCGATTGGGCTGGAAACGGCGGAGGGCCTTCCGCTTATCACCTATCACATGCTCAAAAGGGATTATAAGGCAGAGGACATCAAAAAGTTTCTGGGGGGAAATCTCTTGCGCGTTTTTGAAGAAGTCGAGAGAATCGCCAGGGAGACACGTTAATTCTTCTCTATTGTATCAGATATCTGCTTCTGATAAGATTTACTCACAAAGCAATCAAAGGGGAAAAGTAAAAAAGTAAAAGTTTTAACAGACGACGGGGTGTAAATAGATTTCTTTTTTCGGGAAGCCATCGCTGCATTTAATGAGAATGGCGACCAGATAGGGGGGTTATGATGAGAAAGCCCGCCTTTCTTGCTGTTTTGTGTCTGATAGTATTTCTGCTTGCTTCCGGAAATGCACCTGATCAGAAACGCATCCGATTGGGTACGCTGGGCTGTTGCTCCTCATCGCTCTGCTTCTGATTACCTACATTCCGGACCTGAGTCTGTGGCTCCCCAGGCTCCTTGGCTGAGCTCGCTGTCCGAAGATATTGCACACGATTTCCATTTACGCAATTGGCTCAGGTGCTCTTGACCGTCATCCAAATATTCGTATCCTCATGCGGAATAAATTTACCGGTTTCAGATGAATAGCTGTGAGGATCCTCAAAATGACATGATGCTGACTTTTTTGTGTGAATGATGAATAATGGGTATAGCGCGATGTTAAGACTTTATGACATGATTCCAGTCTTTTGCATATCATGCGCTTTAATCAATTGAGGAGTTACCGATGTCAAAAAAATTAGGCGTGATTCTGAGTATTGTTGTCCTCTCTACTCTGCTGCTCCTTGGTCAAGAGCAGGATAGAGGAGAGAAAATCGAGGGAGACACCTACGAGAATGAGCGCCTGGGTTTAAAGATCCGGCTCCCTGAGGGGCCGTGGTTCGTCAAAGACACGAGCCAGGGCGGAGCGACCGTTTTTGTTCTGTCCAGTCCCGGATGGAAGGAATTTAATTTGCTTTTGGTCATGATGCCTGCCGCAATCGGGATAAGAACGGCGGAGGACCGGAATGCGCAGTTGTCCAATTACTTCGGCGAGAAATACGAGAAGGTCGCTATCGAGACAGGGAGTATTGATGGCCGCCAGACAGGAGTATTGATCTACAATTACAAGAGCAAGAAGGAAAACCAGAGGAGTTATACCCATGTGTTTGTGGCCGATGACCAGACCTATCTCCTCCAATTATCCGGGCCTGAACCAAAATGGCTGGAAAATCAGGAGAAGCTCAAGAACATATTCGCGGGAATGTCTTTTTTCGAGAGGAAGGTCGCTACGCCTCAGGAAGAAAAACCCGAGCAGCGGGTAGAGCTTGAAGCGCCGCCCGAAGACATAGAAACCAATGCTGCCATAAAACATCATTTCCTCAAGCTGGATATCGATCCGCCTTCGAAGAGATTGAAGGTCTATGACAGGTTCACAGCCGAGATAACGGGAGATAATGTGCAGCAGGTCGCTTTTTATCTGTGGGCCATGGATGTCGATTCCATAAAGATGGACGGCCGTGATGTGGCGTTTTCGTTGGAGCCACTCAGAGATAGCGCGAAAAAGCTCGTCATCAACTTGGGTAGTTCTTATAACTCCGGAGAGAAGATTGAGCTGGAATATTCGGCCCATAAGGATGATTTCATTTCCGAATCCCCAGAGGGATTGATTTCCGGCTACAATATATTCGGACAAGTCAGGGAAAAATCGACCTACACCTCGCATATCGTCTATTACCCGGTTGATAACGAGAACAGGACCACCGGCGAGGTTTGGATAACGGTCCCCGCCGGGTATATGGCGGTCAGTGTGGGCAAGCTTTTGGAAACGTATTCCGAGGGCGGTAAGCTTACCTACCGATGGAGGACGGACATTGCCGTTCCCAGAATCCTGCCTTTTGCCTTTGCCGTAGCCGAGTACGAGAAGTACTCGACGAAGACTGATTCCGGTATGGAGATTGAGGTCTACACCTGGAGCGAATTCGAAGAACATGCGCTCAAGAGAGTCGACGTTATCAAAGACATCGCCGATTTTGAAACCAGGCTCCACGGCAAATTTCCCTTCGAAAAGCTCGCTTTTATCCATGTCATTCCTGAGGAAGGGCTGGCAGGTGTGAGTCTTCCCACGATGATTTTGCTCAGCGATCAGTTTTTCAAATCCGACATCTCCTACGATGTGATCAGGACATCCGTCACAGCCGCCATGAGCGGGCCGTTGGTCCTGGCCGATGAAATGTCTCATCAGTGGAATATTTACGCCGTTTCCTTCCCGAATGAGCTGGGAGAGGGCATGGCTCAGTATACGGATACGTTGTTCGCCGAGCACATCGGGGGGAGAGAAGTCCTGTCGGAGCACATGGGGTATTACTCGAGTCTGTACAAAGCCGGTATTGCCAATGCGCCGGATAAACCCATCGCCTCCAAGGAGGTCTACCAGACAAAGGCCTACTCATCCATTGCCTTCTGCAAAGGGGCGTTGGTGCTGAACATGCTCCGGTATGTCCTGGGGGATGAGGCCTATTTCACAGCCTACAGGAACATTTTCGAGACCTATTTCGGGAAGGAGGCGGATTTTGATGCCTTTCAGAAGATGATGGAGTCAAAATCCGGTCAAAAACTGGATTGGTTTTTTGAACAGTGGTACCACAGAGCAGGCTATCCGCAGTATGACGTGACTCTGGAGAAAGTGACGCCAAAGGGGGATAAATACGAGGTTGTGGTGGCCATCAGGCAAAGGCAAGAAGGCTCTTCCTATAAAATGCCGATGGATCTCACTTTCCTGGCTGCGGATGTCGAGAAAACCTTCGAAAAAGTGATGATCGACGAGCGGGCAAAACAACTCGCTTTTGAGCTTGAATTCAAACCCGAGCAGATTATCCTCGACAGAGACGGCATGCTCCTCAAGGATGTCACATATAGATAATGAGATATTTTTAAGCGAGAGACATCCTTTTGATAAATTCGAATGAATTGGCAGGGGACTCTACGCATTCGGCAGATAAATGGCATATTCCCATGAATTGCGAAGAGGCATGACCTATTCTTTTATTTTTTTAAGGAAATCCTTTTTGTAGGCTTCGCCGATGGGGATGTGTGTCTCCCCGATTCTAACCTGGTCTGTTTCGACCAGATCGATTTTTCTGAAGTTGACGATGTAGGATTTATGGATGCGATGGAATTGTTCAGCCGGGAGTTTTTTGAGCGCGTCCTTCAAATTCATCAGGGCCATAACCTTCTTTTTTGTCGCGACGAAAAAAACATAGTTGCCCGCACCTTCCACATAGAGAATATCATCGAAGTGAAGGGGATGGTAATCCGTCCCGCTCTTCAGGACGAGAAGCTCTTTTCCATCTTTACGAGGTTTTCTCCTTGGTGCAGGCGCCAGTTTGCTCTGTGATTTCAGGAGTTGGTTCTGTTTAAAGGCCTTATTTGAGGCTCTGAGGAACCGGTCAAATTCGATGGGCTTGAGGAGGTAGTCTACGACCTGATAGTCATAGCTTTCGACCGCATACTCGGAATAGGCCGTCGTGAAAATAATCAATGGTTGATGGGTGAGTGATTTGAGGAACTGAATCCCTGAGAGATCGGGCATTTTGATGTCCAGAAAGAGAAGATCCACAGTGTGGTTGTGCAAATAGGCCAATGCCTTCACTGCGCTGCGGAAGGAACCGGCTAACTCCAGAAAAGGAACTTTGTTGACATAATCTTCCAGGATTCCGATGGCGATGGGTTCATCATCGATTACCAGGCATTTCATTGTGGGTTTCATCGGTTATAGTTCTATCGAGAGCGAAACTTCGAAGACTTTTTCGGTGTTCAGGATTTTCAACGTGTGACGCCCGGGATAGAGAAGCTCTAGTCTTCGTCGCACATTGCTCAGGCCCAGACCGGCCTTTGACTCTGTGTATTCCGAGCGCGGTCCATGGGCGGAGTTCTTGACTGAAAAGTCAAGCCGCTCTGCCTGAGCTTTCAGAACGATATGGACAAAAGACGGGTCATCCAGGCTAATCCCGTGCTTGAAGGCATTCTCGACAAAGGGGATGAGGACCATCGGCGGGATCTGGATCTCGTCCGTCTTCCCGACGACCAGAAAATCGATGTCGATATCGTCATCAGCCGAGAAACGGAGTTTCTGGAGCTCGATGATCCGGCGCACCTGGGCGACTTCCTTGTCCAGGTCGATCCGATCCACCTGGCTGTCGTGAATCATATACCGCATCAGGTGCGACAGGCGAGAAATCCCTTCGGCCGTGGCCGAATCCTGGTTCCTGGCCATGCCAAAGAGATTGTTGAGGGTGTTGAAGAGAAAATGAGGATTGATCTGGGCCTTCAAGAGATCGAGCTCGGTTTGAAGCTGTTTGGATTCCGCTTCCTGGAGTTGCAGTCTCTGCCGGACCGCTTTCTTGATGAGTTTTGCCGCCGTGGACACGACGATGGCGAACCCGACAAAATACATAGCTACAAAGAGGCCGCCTTGGTAAGCAAAGTACTTTTTAAAGACGAAATCGGCCGCAAACCCGGAGCTAATCAGGATCATGAGGAGTAATGCGAGGTAAATCCCGAACCGTCGATTGAGAAAGAACTTCTCGAGGATGTAGAAATGCGCATAGACGGGAGGAATCAGCACCGCAATGTGCCCCAGGTTGTGTATGAGCAGTTTGATAAAGGGGACACCTCTCACTTCAGGAGATATCGATAAAAAAGCAAAGAAAAAGGACCAGAACAGGAAGTGGTGGAGGATTCTGGAGTTTATCACTCTGGAAAACAGGTTTTGATGGGTTGCCATTTTCACATCCTGAATATACCTGTCTGGGTGGCTAAAATCAAATTTTAAACCCTGTTTTCAGTCTGATTTTGCCCTCAATTTTCAGGGGTTTATCCAGTATTTTGCCGGGTTCGTGTATTTCTTGTTCCACTTTTCTGGGGAAGTCGTATAGTCGATAGAGAGAGATGTGCAGGATTGAGGAATACAGAGAAAAGCGCGGTGAGAAGCGCTATTTCCTTTATAAAAGAATCACTTTAAGGAGGCTCTGATGTTATCTGAAAAAGGATCTTTGGATTTCAGCCGCAGGCGGTTTATTTCCCAGGTGTTGCCGGCATGCTCGCTGGTGTGTTTGGGCTGTGGTGGTGGCAACCTGCTGGGATTTTCGCCTTCGTTCAGCAAGGCGCTGCAGAAGGCCAAACACAAATTCGATGAAGAAGCCCCGATGAAGTTAACGAACAAACAAATGGTCCTATTCATGATGGGCCGTGATCACATCCCGTTTTTGAAAGCACTTTCCGCAGAAATCGGGGAAGAACGAGTTATGGACATTCTGAAGAAACAAGTAGAAGAACGCGGTGCACAGATAGGGAAGATGCTGGCCAAGCAGTTTGGGGGGAATGATTTTGATACTCTGAAGAAGGTTTTCAGCCCTGAAAGTGCGGCGTTCAAGAGTTCTTTAACCATGAGCATCACCGAAAGCACAGACAGCGTGCATGAAATCAAGGTGACCGAATGCATATTTGCCAACGTGTATTTGCAGCAGAAGGCCGGTGATTTCGGATGGGCGTCGGTTTGCTACGGTGATTACGCCATGGCCACCGGCTTCAATCCCAAGGTCAGGATGGTCCGAGATAAGACCTTGATGCAGGGGGATGCCTACTGTAATCATCGCTATCTGTTGGAAGCTTAATTCTCATGTTTTTTATCCCCTCCTTAATAGTCCCGGGATATTCCATTCGTGAATAACTCAGGCGAACAGGGGACACGATGTGAAATAGCCTCACACAAGGGTTCTTCAAAAGGCACTCCAACATTGTGTCCCCTCATCCCACCCTTGTTTACGTTTCATTTCCTTTCTTTTGCTTTCTTTTCTTTCGTTATCTTGAACATTGATAATAGTTCTATCCGTATCTGGTGAGGTAGGCTCTCTTTCCTCGGTCAGGCCGCATTTTATGCTCGGGAGTAACATGCCCATGTTTGATTTTTAAAAAGACAGAGATATAATTTTCTATGATATTTAAAGTTGGAGGGATTGGTATGAACCTAAAAAAGACAAAGCCGGGGAAGATGTTCTCCAGAGGCGGTCCGGCTGTTTTGGTTTTTTTGATAATCATGGGTTTCTCGCCTGCGCCCGCCCCATTGGACTCAAGCATAACAGCGATAAAAGATGTGCGGATTTTTGATGGTGTGAATGTCCTTTCTAAAGGGACAGTTGTTTTCCGGGAGGGGAAGATAACCGCTGTCGGAGAGGATGTCGCCATTCCGGATGGAGCTGATGTCATCGACGGCTCGGGGAAAACGTTGCTGCCCGGGCTTTTCGATGCCCACATCCACCTTATGTCTCCTGATCAGTTGAAGCAGTCGCTGGTCTTCGGCGTGACAACGAACATCGATATGTTCATGGACGTCAAAGTGATGAACAGCATCAAAAAAAGACAGGCAGAGGGCAAAGATCATGATATTGCTCATTTGATATCTCCCGGGACTCTGGCAACAGCACCGGGAGGGCATGGAACACAGTATGGATTAGCAATTCCCACTATCACAGAGCCGGAGCAGGCTCAGGCGTTTGTGGAGGATAGGATTGCCGAGGGCTCGGATTTTATCAAGATCATTTATGAAGATGGAAGTGCCTTTGGTGGACACTATCCCACTATAAATAAAGAGATCCTGACGGCTCTCGTTGAAGAAGCGCATAAAAGAGGGAAAATGGCTTTGGTGCATGCCTGTAGCCTTGAGTTCTGTCATCATACCTTCGAGGCGGGTGCGGATGGGTTAGTTCATCTCTATTTTGATGGCGCCTATGACCCTGAATTCGGCCGCATAGCGGCCTCGAAGAACATATTTGTCATTCCCACCTTGAGTGTGCTGGAGACGTTGAGCAGAATCACGGTTCTTCCGAGAATTGACAAGGATCCTCTTCTTTCTCCCTATCTGACGCCGCAGGATATAAGGGCGATCAACATGAAAAGCTCTATTTCTACAGGTGAAGCTTCTTACAGAACAGCAGAGAAGGCGCTCAAGCAACTGAAGGAGGCGGGAGTTCCGATTTTAGCGGGAACGGATATGCCCAATCCCGGCATGATCATCGGTGCGAGTTTACACAGGGAGCTGGAATTGTTGGTCGCTGCCGGATTGACACCTATGGAAACGTTGAAAGCGGCAACATCTCTTCCTGCTGAGAAGTTCAGTGTCGAGGGCAGAGGGCGGATTAAGCCCGGGTATCATGCAGATCTTCTGTTGGTCAAGGGTGATCCGACCCAGGATGTTAAGGCTACTCGTCAGATTCTGAATGTCTGGAAAGATGGCGTGAAGGTGGACCGGGCGGCGTATCTGGATAATTTGAAGAAAGCCATAGAGAGGGGAGAGGAACTAAAGACAGCGCCGCCTCCGGAATATGCTCTGCCGGGGCTTATCAGCGATTTTGAAGATGACGAAGTGACGGCCAAATTCGGTGCGGGATGGAGTGTGTCCACAGATGCCATGATGGGAGGAAAATCGACGGCCGAATACAAGATCGTGGCGGGCGGTGCCCAGGGAAGCAAGGGGTCGCTTTTGATTACGGGGAATCTGGTCGGTGAAAGTCTGATGAAGTGGGCGGGGGCTCTCTTTTCGCCCGGAAAGAGGATGATGACTCCGGCCAATCTTTCCTTTAAGAAATCCATCAGTTTCTGGGCCAAGGGTGAGGACAAAAAGTATTCGATACTGGTTTTTGCCCAGAGCTTGGGATTTCAGCCGGCCAAGCAATCATTTACCGCTGGCCCGGAGTGGACAGAATATGTGTTCACCTACGAGAGTTTAGGCCTGGAAGGCTATGACATCATGGGGATATTCATCGGCGGATCACTGGAACCTGGAGCATTCTCGCTCCAAATCGACGATGTCCGGTTGAAATAGATTTCCAAGACGCTGGATTTTCGGGTCGAGAGAGTTCAGCAGCTCGGGAGGCACTAATCTGTTATTTGCCGCAGTTATTTTCAGCAGTCTCATTATTTTGGGAATGCGACTGATTTGAACTGAAGTGTTTTCAGACATCTATTCCCATTTTGCGCATGAGGATGAGGGCGTTGAAGCTTTCGCACTTGCCGCTTTTGAGCTTGTAGTCAAAGAGAAGCTTGTCTTCCTCGATATAGCCATCGAAGTGATAGTTGGCGATTTTCTCCGGGAAGTTTTCTTCCAGTTTGGTCAACTCCAGGTCGTGGGTGGCTACAAATCCGTTGGCTTCGCTGGCCGCCAGTTGTTTGAGAAGGGCGATGGCTCCAGCCTGTCGGTCCAGGGCATTGGTCCCTTTCAGCATCTCATCTAAGAGGAAGAAGACCTTCTCATGCTCGGCAACGCCGTCGATGACCATTTTCAACCTTTGAAGCTCGGCGTAAAAGAGCGAGAGGCTTTTATCCAGCGAGTCGCTGACTTTGAGGTTGGTGTACAGTTTTAGGGGAGACAGAGCGCATGCCTCCGCACATACAGGCGAGCCTGCCAGGGCCAGGACCATATTCACCCCGACGGTCTTGAGAAGTGTGCTTTTCCCCGACATGTTCGGCCCGGTTATTATCCAAATTTTGCCTTTGCCGTCCATTTCGATATCGTTGCCGACTCTATGATCATCCGGGATGAGTGGATGTCCCAGGTTTTTAGCCTTGAAGGAAAAATCCGCGTGGATAATTTCCGGCATTGTCCAGGACGGATTATTGAAGGATAGATTCGCGAGGCTGGAGAGGGCTTCGAACCGGCCGATGGCAGCGAACCATTCAGGCACCTGCGGTGCGATTCTGTGCTTCCATTTTTCGAGCCGGTAGGTCCAGTGAAGATCCCAGAAGAACAGCGTGTTGAGAAGGGGGTGGAAAAAGGGATTGCGCCGGAGTTCCAGGTATCCGACCAGGGAGGAAAGCTTGTGGATAGAGGAAGAGGCCGGTTTGTCATTGCTGTAAAGGCTGTCTCTAATTTCTGTCAGTATGTCACTGGAGTATGCGGCTTTTTCAATTTCGCCTATGATCTGGGCGTAGTTGCGCAGGATCCGGGTGTTTTTCATGGCCATGAGGTAAATGCGAACCAGGTTTTTGCATGTTCTCCTGTTGATGAGAATTTGTACAGCCAGCGGCAAGAGAATGAAGGGCCACGGGAGCCCGGCAATGATCAGGCCGATGACGCCCAAGGTCACCAGCGGCATGACGTGAAAGAAAAGAATCAGCCCTTTTTTGGGGAGAATATATACCGGCTCCTGGATGAGGTCTGTGATGGCATCCAGTCTTTCCAGTGAATCTTCTACAATTTTGCCGTGGGCTTGGACATGCTGACGGAGGTCGATCTTGTTACTCAGTTCGTTGACGGCTTTTTGTCTTTCCTTTATTTGTGCCGTATCTTTAACCGAAGGGAGGTTTATCAACCAGTCGGCAAGGCCTCGGCTCCCCATTCCTGTGGCCGCCCGGTTGAGGTAATGAAAGACACTTCTTTCGCCGAAGAAATCAAGGTCCGAACTGTAGGCATGATCCGGATCTTGAAAGACCTCACCGTCTTCATAATCCGTGAACTCGTGTCTGAGAGACTTGGTTTCCTCCTCGTTGATGGATTGGAGGGACCGGAAAAAAGTTCTTTTCTTGATGAAGTTTTCGTGGATGATAGCGATCAGGGTGAACACCACGGCCAGAGCCATTAGCCCGATGAGGTGGAGAGACGAATAATTGAGGGCGGCCAGGTAGAAAACGACAATAAATCCAATAGCAAGACCTAGCTTGATGAGGGATAAAATGGTTTCAATTCTCTTTAATTGGTTAATTTTGGACTTGTAGATTTCGATCCTGCTGGCGTAAATATTTTCAGGGTTTCTGTGTTGCATAACCTATGTGCGCTCCAAAAATGTGTATATCCACTCCCAAAAAACGAATCGAGCGGTTTTCTATTGTAACCAAAGCCAGGGAATTAACCTAATTCTTTTTGAGTTCCTCCATTCTTATGATGCACGCTTGCGAAATGAGCCGAGTGTCGTCACGGATATTGAGATGCCGAAGAAAAGCTTTGGCAGACCGGCTTTCGGCCATTATAATGAGGAAATAAACATTATTTTTTAGAAGCGAGCGACTTGCTTGAACGCAATTTGATCGGGGAGAGAGATATGCGTATTCAAAAAAAGATCAAAAGGGTAGTGTTCTGGACGATCCTGTGTGTGTGTCTATCCGTGATGTTTTATGAAGGCCTGGCCACTCCAGGGGATTCCGGTCTGAGATCGGGTTCGGATGTCCGAACGGGCTTCATCGAAGTGGATGGCGGGAAGTTGTTCTATGAAGAGGCGGGAGAGGGGGAGGCTATTCTCTTGATTCATGATGGGATTCTTCATCGGGTGACATGGGATGCGCAGTTCGAGGCCTTTGCGACAGAGTATAGGGTTGTGCGCTATGACCGGAGGGGGTATGGCGATTCTAGCAAAGCGGAAGCCAAGTATTCGGATATCGAAGATTTGGAAAAGGTGTTTGCCCAGCTGAATATCCCAAAAGCTATTGTGATGGGCATGTCCTACGGGGGAAGTTTAGCCATCGATTTTGCCCTGGCCAATCCGGAAAATGTGACGAAGCTCGTTCTGGTCGGATCGATCGTGAGTGGTTATGGATATTCAGAACATATGTGGAATCGGGGGGGACATTTGACAAAGGCTATATGGGCATCGCCAGCTGAATTACGGCGATATTTCTTCGAAAAAGATCCGTACACAGTGTGGGCAGAGAACAGGGAGGCGAGAAAAAAGGGGCTCCGGATGATCGAAAAATATCCCCATAATATGGATATGGAAAGGTATAAGCTTCTCCAGGGGCCAAAACACCCCGCTTTGGGCAGATTGGATGAGATCAAAGTTCCGACGTTGATCGTCGTCGGTGAGTACGATATTCCGGATGTCCATGCCCATGCCGGGGTGATTGAGGTGGGTATTCCCGGTTCCAAGCGCGTGATCGTGAACAATGCCGGGCATCATGTGCCCACAGAACAGCCTGAAATCCTCAACGGGCTTATCTTGAATTTTATCAGGGAGAAGTAGAATCCTATGGATGTCGTCGCAGCGCTTCTCATTTTGGGGGCAGTCCAAGGCATCCTCCTTGCTTTTCTACTCCTCTACAGGCACAGCGGTAACTGGAGAGCGAATCGATTTCTTGCTGGGATTTTAATCATTTTTTCGGTGAGCATCTTGATCCACACGCTCTCTCATGCAACGCAATATATTCAATTGCCTTATCACCAGGAATTGATCCAGATCTTGTATTTTCTGTTTGGCCCATTTGTTTTTTTCTATGTAACACACTTGACAACAGTCAATTATCAAATGAAAAAGAAAAATGTATATCATTTCATGCCAGCTGCGACTGCTTTGATTATCTATTTGCCATTTTATTTTATAACTGTGAGTAAAATTGGCCTGGAGGACAAATCTAAGACTGTTTTGGGAACTGTGATTTCATGGATACTCATAGTCCATTTGCTCATTTATTTGTTCCTGTCTTTTCAAAGACTGTTGTCTCATTCCAAGGCCATTAAAAACTCGTTTTCCTCTGTAGAGAGAATCAACCTCAACTGGCTGAAATTTTTTCTCGGCGGATTTGTCCTGCTCTGGATAGTAGCTGTCTATTTGGATGTCACCCAGATTGGTACTCAATCCATTAATGCCATGTGGCTGTTGGTCTCGCTCTTTATGTATGTGATCGGATACATGGGGCTGTGGCAACCCGATATCTTTGCCGGAAGTGAATTCAGAGAAGACAGACCGACTGCCAAAAAGTATGAGAAATCGACGTTAACAGAGGAAAATACGGAAACATATCTGGAGCGATTGAGCCGATTCATGGAAAAAGAAAAGCCCTATTTAGATACGAGCATTTCCCTATATGGATTGGCTAAAAAATTGGCAATGCCGCCGCATCATCTTTCCCAAATCATCAACGAGAAGCTGGGACAAAATTTTTTCGAATTCATAAACGGATACAGGATTGAGGAAGCGAAAATAAGGCTGAACGATCCTCAAAATGCCCATCTGACGATTGCGGCCATCGGGTTGGATTCGGGTTTCAATTCCGTATCCGCCTTTAATTCTGCCTTCAAAAAGCACGCTGGGATGAGCCCCTCTCAGTACAGAACGTCACCCCGCTGACAGCCTTTCAACCGGAGATTAGGGGTTAACGGACGGTTCCGTCACTTCTGTGTACTGCTTTCGGGCCTGCCAGCTTTATAAGTCCGTCATCCTATTTTATAAGTCGCATATACCCCGAGGTCATCTTTTCGTCAGAATGAGTGTGTGGTCACGGCCCCACGAAAAATTCATTCAAGGAGATGAAGATGACAAAGAAAAATTTGACGGTTTTAGCATGGATTTTCTATCTTCTGATTGTTTTCGAGATCATTTATATGATCACTCCTTTTGCGCTTTTTTATTATTCCGCCTACGGGCCTAGTCTGAATTTCTTGAATAAGTCTCCGGTTACGGCTTGGTCGGCGGGATTCTTCCTGCCTCATTTCACGGAGACATCCTCAGCAATCCTGAATGCACTGAATGGAGCAGGGAAGCTGTTGTTTTTGCTGGGCCTTGCCCTTTTTCTTATAGGCGCCGCCCAGATCTATTTTGCGAAATTTTTCAAGAAAGGTGCCGTGACTGGCGGCATTTACAGGTTTGTGAGGCACCCTCAGTACACGGCCTTTGCAATCATGGGATTAGGAACCCTGTTGGTGTGGCCTCGCTATGTCATCCTGCTCATGTTTATGACGATGCTTTTCGTTTATTATGCACTGGCCAGGAAAGAGGAAAAAGAATGCGGCCTGAAATATGGTGAAAGTTACTCAAATTATGTAAGGAAGACATCGATGTTTTTGCCGGGAGATTCTTTCATAGTTGAGCGGCTTCAGCATTTGAAAACCTTCAAACTCAAGCCCTCTCTGATTTTTATCATGGTATATGTCCTGGTTTTAAGCGGGGCTCTGGCGGCAGGTTTTGGCCTGAGAAATTTTTCTGTTTCGCAAATTTCAAAACTTTCGACACCGCATTCGGTCACGCTATCCGTTGTCCCCATGAAGCCGGATGTTTTATCCAAGATAGTGCAGATAATAAAAGATCAAGAGGAAATTCGAGCAAAACTAAATCAGTCCGGGTTTGATAACGGTGAGAAATTTCTGAATTATGTTGTCCCGTTAGAGTGGATTATTCCTGATCTGCCGCTTGATCCTGACCAGATCAGCAGACAAGGGCATCACCAGCCGGCCGATTTCGATCGAAAGGCGTATAAAGTGCTGTTCGCCAAGGTTATTTCGCCATCGCTACGAAAGGCCAAAGGTGTCGATATACTTAAAAAAGCTAGGAAAATACTTCCTGTTTTGGTCGTGAAACTGGATATTGCCAGAGAGGAAATTTTGGCCATTGAAGTCCCTCCGAAAAACGTAATCTGGGGAGATATCCTGGCGCCTTTATTCTGAAGGAAAAGGGAATCAGTCGTGCATCGGGGTCACGATCATCACCGCAATATCGAGTAATTTTCTGATACATTCGTCAGCCTTGCCGGTTTTGATGTATTTTCGAGCCCAGCCCAGCTCTATTTTGGCATAATTGACCGCATCTTGAATCTCGGAGATGGAGCTTGGCATCTGAAAATCCTTCCCATCATTAATCAGCCGGCGGGCCTTGTGGAGATAAACCACACCATCTGGACTTAAAAATGATTCTGAGTCGGAAATATCCTTGGCTTTTTGCATATTCTCGGTGAATTCAGGGGGGAAGTTCGTGTCCGGTGCTGTTTCTAAAATGGCCTCTAGAAGCAACGTGAACATGAGGACGCCATCCGAGCCCGGGCCTTCGGGCTTGTCCAGATAAGAGGCAATCTTTTTGATTTTCGCCGCGATTTCGTCCTTATCCGTCGCTTGGGCAAAAATGGATATGAAAACAAGGATTGAAAGAATTGCGAATATGGATATTGTTTTCCTCAATTTAACCCCCTGATGTGTTTCGGAATTGACGTGTCGTTCATCCATTAACACAACCGCTCAATCCAAGCGGATTGTTTACCAAAAAGGTGTCAGGCACCATTTTGTGGCGCCTTTTGTGGATAAATACTACAATGTAAACAAATTCCCTGTTGGCAGCGGTTAAGAGTAGGGGAAAGATATGGATATTTCTGTTGCCGCTGCAGGGAATGCTGCAACTTTACAGATGACGGATGCGAAATCACTCTACGACCAGTTGATTGCGCCTGTCGAGCCGCAGATGATGCGGACCATCTGGCGCGTCGTGCGCCACGACCAGATGGCTGAGGATACCCTGCAGGATGCTCTGGCCATCATCTGGCGAAAACGCCGGCGCATTCAGGTTCATCCTAATCCCCAGGCCTTAATTTTAAAGATCTGCCTGAATTGTGCCTATGATTCGCTGAGAAAGCGAGCTCGTCAGCGCCGGCGCCAGGATTTAACCGACCTCACAACGTCAATCAGCCAGTCGCGAACGTATGTCCCTGAACTGGAGACAAGGCAAATCGTGACTGAGGTCATGCATGCTATCGGTCGTCTTCCGCGGAACCAGGCTCTGGCCGTCATGATGCGCATCGTCCAGGAGCAGCCTTACTCGGCCATTGCTAAGACTATGGGATGCAGTGAAACGACGGCCAGGATCCATGTTTCCAGGGGCCGCAAACGTCTCAGCCAGTGGCTCGCCCATCTCCACACCTCTTCCTTGAAGGAGCCTTCCAATGACAGATAAAAAGGATCGAGAGTCACAAACGGATAACCTTTTAAGGTATGTATTTAAAGACGATCTGCCTTCCGTTGTCGAACGCCGGATGAAAGACAGGATCATTCGATTCCAGGAAAAAGTCGATGGAGATGATCAGGTGTCCGACCGGACTTCTTACAGTCATCGGAAGCCTTTTCTCCGGGTGAGATGGGCCTTCGGGCGGGAGGTCCTGGCCTTTTCCTCCTTGATTATGATCGTTGTCGGAGCCTTCCTCCACGTTTCCGGCCATCGCAGTGCCGTGGCCGAGACGCTATCCTTCCTGAACGCATCCGTTTCTGTTGCCGATCGGGTGCAAAACGCCGCGTCGATGGAATGCCGCATACACGTTCCAACGGAAGTGGAAACGTCGCAGTCATACACCATCTACTGGTTTTCTCCTGAACAATCACGAGTTGATGTCCGTCAAGGCGAAACGCTGATCAAATCCCTATTGATCTCTGGTTCTTCCATCATTCTCGCCGATCATATCCACAATACTTCTCAGAAATACCAAGGCCTGGAGCAACTCAAAGATCCCCTATTTAGACCTGCTCTGGAATTCATCTCGCCAACAGCCCTGGCCACAGCTATCTATGAACAATGGAAACCGCAATATTACAGAGAAGTGGACGAAGGGCAGAAGGGGACTTTTGTTTACTTGAACAACGGGGATAGCACCACTTTAGAAATGACCGTCGATATGGACACCAATCTGCCTCTGACCATCAAGAAATTCTCAGCCCATCCAACAGGTGATAATGACATATATGGATTGACTCTGGAAGCTCAATTTATCTGGAACGAACCGGTTTCTTTCAAGAAAATCAGAGATAAAGACGAACTAGGGAGGGAATAATGAACCCCGAAGATAAAAAAAGAAATCCTCTTCAATTTTTGGGCAGGATATTGATTCTTGCCATTCTAATCGCTGTCGTCATCCTGTCCGGGAGATTTGCCGATTTTATGGACCTCTACGGGCTGGCATTCGTCATTATCGGGGGAATATGCCTCATTTTTACGAGTTTCACTGCAAGGGAAATTGCATCAGCCCTAAGGGCCGCAGGTGGAACACCCGGATTTCATCCCGAAAACCAAAAATTTCTCATTTTCTGGGAATCGGCGTCACGAGACTTTTGGATGGCGGGAGTCCTGGCAACTCTCATTTCCTTTGTCATTGCCCTCACGAATTCAGAAGGTGGCCTCGAAGGGATTGCCAGCCGGATGGCCTCTGCTCTAATCCCTACTGTGTACGGCGTGATCCTCAGCGTGATTTGCCTTGTCCCTGCCTTGAAGCTCAAAGAATCGCATCCTATCCGTTCTCTAGAAGAGAGCACAGAAGAACCCGGGAAAACGCAGGCCGGGCTTGCCGCTTCCCTGAGTTTTGAAAACACGATCGGCTATATGCTGTTTGTGGTCATTGTTGCCGGGACGTTGATTAAAGCGGATCTCACCTCTAATGCGCCCATTTTCGATGCCTGGGAATGGGTGGTTTACTGGCCCTCATTGCTGGTTGTACTCGGAGGAACGATTGCCCTGGTGCTGTTTGTCGGTAATTCGGCCAAGGGACAAACCTTCACCCTGGGATTTGCCATAACGGGCCTCATCGGATCGCTGATGGGCATTATCCAGGTCCTCCTCGGTTTTTCCTCGAAAAGCATTCAGGACATCGCTGCTGCCGTAACCTTTATCCTCTCTTCCTGTTTTTTTGCCCTGCTGGGAATGATGCTGTTGGGTGCGCCCCTTGAGGACAGGCTAATCAAAAATATGCAAACAGCGAAACATTCCACCCTAAGCCGCGTTGCCTGGTATGTTTTTCCGCTTATAACGCTTATACTTTTAGTGATCACATTCGTTATTGTCGTCACCCCCATGAGAAAATAATTATAATTCGAGGGGCACTTTACTTAATTCGAGAATTCAGAGGACAGGGATTCAAGGGATATTTCACTTTTTTTCAGGAAGAAAAGTCTGAGTATCCTCGCATCGCTGAGCACATTACCCTCGATTTTAATTTTTCCCGGATGTTATTAGAATTAAGTACAGTATCCCATTAAGTAGAGTGCCCACCGTTTTGGTTTCGATTAGTATTCTTTATTCTATTACTCATGTTTTTCCTCTATAATAAGTCCCTTCGCACAGTCTTCTGGGAGGAAAACCTGCACAAGGAGGATGCCCTTGGCTGAATCAAAATTTTTAGCCTCACAGGATGAGCTCGAAGTCAACCAGGAAGCCCTGGAACGACGGCAGAAAAAAGAGCCTTCAAAAACGAAACACAAGATAACGCTCCGGCCTTTTTACTGCAAGGGGTGCGGGCTTTGCGTGGATATCTGCCCCACCGGAACTCTCCTGCTCCAGACCAACAAAAGAACGAGATGGGGCGTTACTGCTATCAAAGCGGCGCCGGATTACTGTATCGGGTGCAAGATGTGCGAACACAGATGCCCCGATTTTGCCATCTTCATCGACTACGAGGCGGACGAGGAGCAGGAAAGGGCCTTGGAAGCGAGGAAAGACCATGAGTAAACGAAGGGCGCTTCAAGGAAATGCCATCGTCGTCAAGGCCGCCATCGCTGCCGGTTGTGACTTCTATGCCGGGTATCCCATATCGCCTTCCTCCGAGATAACGGTCTACATGTCCAGGGAATTACCGAAGCTGGAACGGGTGTTTATCCAGATGGAGGATGAAATCGCCTCGATCGGGGCCTGCATCGGCGCCTCCTTAGCCGGCAGAAAAGCTATGACGGCCACCAGCGGGCCCGGCTTTTCTCTGATGCAGGAAAACCTGGGCTTCGCGGTCATGGCCGAGGTGCCTCTGGTGATTGTCAACGCCATGCGCGGTGGCCCCTCAACAGGTTTGCCGACGAAGCCGTCTCAGGCCGATATGATGCAGATGAGGTGGGGGACACACGGCGACCACCCCATAATCGCCCTCTATCCCGCTTTCCCGGAGGAGATCTATTACGAGACAATCCGGGCCTTCAACCTGGCTGAGAAATTCTGGAATCCGGTCATCCTCATCCTGGATGAGTGCATCGCCAAAGCACACGAAGATATCGAAATCCCCGAAATAGAAGATATCTACAGCGATCGCATGAAAAAACATGATATCAGAGACCTGAACATCTACGAACGGCATTTTGGGGAAAGCCCCCCGCGGATAGATTTTTTTCAGGGATATCCAATCCACATAGACGGCCTGGAGCATGATGCTCACGGCTGGCCCACATCCAGCCCTGAGGTTACAGACAGGATGCAAAGGTTGAGGATGGAGAAGATAACGAATGCTCTCGATGAGATCATCGAATACAAAGAATATTTTATGGAGGATGCCGAGATCATGGTTTATAGTTTCGGGATTTCGGCCCGGTCCGCGTTGGCGGCCGTCCATCTGGCAAGAGAGCAGGGGATTAAGGCCGGCCTTTTTCAGGCGCTGACGATCTGGCCTTTTCCTGACGATGTCCTGAGAAAGAGATTCGAACGCATAAAAAAAGTCCTGACCGTGGAAATGAACATGGGGCAGATGGTCTTCGAAGTGGAGAGAGTTGCCTGCAGAGGCGAGGAGAAGAGAGCGCTCCTTCGGGCCAGCGGAGTGCCGTTCACCCCGGATGAGGTTCTGGCCAAGATCGAGGAGTTTTGAGATGAGAGACTACGAAAAGTACATCCGTTACGAGACATTCCCGAATCCGTGGTGTCCGGGCTGCGGCGATGGGATCATCCTGAAGGCGACGGCTATGGCTTTTGCCGAGCTGGAGCTCGACCCTAACGATATTATTGTGGTGGCGGGGATCGGGTGTTCCGGAAGGATGCCTACATTTTTCAAAACCAACACGCTGCACACCACCCATGGAAGGGCTCTCACCTACGCGACAGGAATAAAACTGGCCCAGCCGGACAAGCTGGTCGTGGTCATCTCGGGCGATGGGGATGCTCTGGCCATCGGAGGGAACCATCTTATCCACGCAGCTCGGCGCAATATCGGGATCAACTTGATCTTGATCAACAACGGCGTTTACGGGATGACCGGGGGACAGGCCTCACCCCTGACGCCGCAACTCTTCCACACCGGAACGACGCCCTATGGGAACATCGAACCGAGATTCGACACGGCGGACCTGTTGATCGCGGCCAAGGTGTCCTTTGTGGCCAGAGAAACGGTCAACAGGCCTTTTCCCCTCAAGGAGGTCATCAAAAAGGCGCTGCTTCACAAGGGGTTTTCGGTTGTGGAGGCCATCAGCAATTGCCACGTCAACCTGGGAAGTAAGAACAAGATGAAGACAGCCTTGTCCATGACCAAGTGGATTGCCGGAAAGACTGTGACCAAAGCGGAATACGCCGAAATGAGCGACGAAGAAAAGAGACAAAAATATCCTGTCGGGGTACTAAAACAGGAAGATGAAAGGCTGGAATACACTGAGATCTACCACAACGTCGTGAGAGCGGCCGTGGAGGAGCAGAGAAGAGCTGAGGGGAGGGCCCAGTGAGCCGGTATGAGGTCAGGTACGCCGCCATAGGCGGACAAGGAATTATCACAGCGGCAACCTTGTTGGTGGCCATCGCTGTGGAGAAGGAAAATAAACATGCTGTCGAGAGTCCGACCATTACGGCGGCCGTCAGGGGGGGCGCGACCAAAGCGGATGTGATCATTTCGGAGGACCGGGTCATTTACCCCCAGGCCATGGCCATCGATTTCTTTGTCTGCACCCACCGCAAACCGTATGCGATGTATAAAGACCGTATCAAGGACGATGCCATCGCGGTCATCGATTCCAATTTGATTTTTGACAAGGGTGATACCATGAACTGGAAAGTTCATGAGATCCCTATCATCCACGAGACGAAGGAAAAACTGGGGCGGCTGGTTCTGACCTCGGTTGTCACTCTTTCGATTACACAAGCGTTGACTGGTATTGTTGAGTATGACAATATGGTCAGCTATGTCAGGGAGTGGGCTCCCAAGGATTTCCTCGAGCTGAACATGCAGGCCATCGAACTCGGACAAAACCTGGCTAAATAGGCTATGATACAAGTTTATGGACTGATTCCTGATGGATCATCCTGATTATAGATTCATGTTCAATGGTGAGTTTGTTCTCCCAGCGACCGTGTGAGATGGGCAGGATAAATGATTCACATAAAACTCATTAAAGGAGACAACGATGGACTTTTTTGAACTGATCGAACAAAGATACAGCGTCAGGGCCTACCAATCCAAGCCAGTGGAGGAGGATAAACTCCGAAAAGTGCTCGATGCCGCACGACTGGCTCCAACTGCAGCCAACCGTCAGCCATTCCGCATTATCGTTGTTAAGACTGAAGGCCGGGAGTCGGAACTCAAGCGGATTTATCGGGCCGACTGGTTTGCGCAGGCCCCGCTCGTGATTTGCGCCTGTGCCGTTCCCGGTGAGGCGTGGGCACGCTCTGACGGCAAAGATTATTACGACGTCGACACGACGATCGCCATGGATCACCTCATTTTAGCTGCCGCCAATCTGGGATTGGGAACCTGCTGGATTGCCGCCTTCGATCCCGTTGCAGCGAAGGAGATCTTAGGATTGCCCGATGACATAGAGCCCGTAGCGCTCACTCCGCTCGGCTATCCGGCCGACACTCCGAGGGCCAAGCATCGCAAATCTTTAGCCGATTTGGTTAAATATGACAGGTGGTGATAGAGACCACCGAACTTTCTCCGCTTAAGTTTCGTTTTATTCTATGATCGTCAATGTGTATACAGGCCTGTTTGCTGGGTATGTCCTTGAAAGTTGACCAGTCGCAGCGGATAATTGCCTTGCGTATGTCGTCCACAGTACAGTCATTTCCAAGTTGATGCGCTCAGAGTCCGAGAAATGAGGTCATTGACGAGACAAAGAGGTTGTGAATAATAAATTTGAAGGGGGACAAAATGAGAAAATTCGTAGCAGTCACGGCAGTTTTATTGATTGCGATTTCGTGTTCACAAAAAGAGCCGAATCGGGTCGAGGAGCGAATGGTTCGCATCGAAAACGGCCTCATTGAATTCAAATCACCTGCCGGCATGCTCGAGCCCCCCAGTGAACAACTCGCCAATCCAAAGATACTGACCGAAAGGATGGAACATTATAAGGTTCCAGGTGTGAGCATTGCTGTCATCAATGATGATCGCATAGAGTGGGTAAAAGCCTACGGGGTAATGGATGTCAACACCGGTGCGGCGGTGACAACCGAAACCATTTTTGAAGCCGCATCAACCAGCAAGTTTATCACTGCGGTCATGGCCCTTCATTTTGTAGAGAAGGGCGTGCTCGAGTTGGACACCGATGTCAACGGCTATTTGAAGTCGTGGCAGGTACCTGAGAATGAATTCACTCAAGATGAAAAGGTGACACTTCGTCGGATATTAACGCATCGCGCGGGTATGCCGACCACGAATTTCGGTTACGACGAGGATGTCGGAATCCCGACTCTAATAGATGTCCTCAATGGAGCGCCGCCGGCTGAAAATAAACCGGCCATTCCGGAGCGTGTGCCGGGGTTGCAGTGGCAGTATTCGAACGTGGCTTATGATATCATTCAGCTTCTGCTCGAGGACGTAGCGGGAAAACCTTTTCAGCAAATCGCCGAAGAGATAATTTTTGGGCCCCTTGAAATGACCAACAGTACATTTGTCTATCCCTTGAATGAGGAAAAGAAAAAGCGGGAGGCGATGCCCCACGATGCCGAGGGTATCTCCCGCGAGCCTGCGATGCATTTGACGGCTTTTGCTCACGGGAACTTGACGACAACACCTACTGACCTGGCCAGGTTCATTCTCGAGATGATCTTATCCTACCAAGGGAAATCGGATAGAATTTTGTCACAGAGAACAGCTCAACAGCTCTTTCATAAAGAATGTGACATCGATCAAAAGGCGATACCGTTGCCCTTTTATGAAGGGCTGGGTGTTTTTCTGATGGGTGAAGGGAAGGACCTGGTGTTCACTCACCCGGGGGAGAACTATCCGGGATTTATTTGTTGGCCAATGGGCTGGCCCGAACGCGGCACGGCTGCTGTCATAATGACGAACGGGGCACAGGGATATATGCTGGCCATGGAAATTGCAGCCGCCTTTCACCTCGAATACAACACGGCCACTGATAAATAGGCCGAAAAATTGGAATGGCTCTCGGAAATGAACGGATTTTCTAAGCTTTTCTAACGAAATAAAATTAGGGATGGAAAGGATTGAATCTGTAAACCCCCAATTCAGGACGCTGTTTTTTCTATAAATCCTCCAGATAAATACTTGTGGATAATTCTTGACACGAGAGTTTGGTAAGGAATCCTTATAATGGTTTGCTGCAAACAAACACCTTGAGAGGGTATTCGCCTTCTTTTATTAAGTAAGGATCATAGGCATGATTTAAGTCCATTTGCTTTACCTCTAAGCCTTTATCTCTCAAGAGGTCAAGCCAGGTCGACAGCGTAAAGAGCCCTAATGTTTCTGTATCTGATTGAATCTCTAATTTTCCTTTGCGCCTGATCAAAAACACTGCAGTCGCTTCATAAGTTGTCCCAGCAGGATCGGGAATATAATTGTTTTCGAAGAGCGTTACTTCCGTATCTTCTTTGGAACCTATATAGATAAAATTATTCTCTCTGAAGTCTTCTTTGACCGCTGTCACAATCAATAAAATTCCACCTGGGCTTAAGTGCATGTCTGCTGTCAGAATTGCCTTCTGAAGGTCCTCGATTGTCGTCATATGGCCTATGGAATCGGGAATGGCTACGGCATCGAATCTTTCATCGAGTTCAATGGCCCTCATATCTCCATTGAGATAGGTAATCTCTGGATTGAGTTCTCTAGCAATTTTCAACATCTCATCACTGATGTCCACTCCTGTGACCTTAAAATGTTCCTTAAAGGTGTAATCATGACCGCCTGCACCGCATCCAAAGTGGAGCAATGTTTTAGTCCCAATTTTCGCATTTTCCTTGATCACTTTGCTGAAGAATTCTGATTCCTCTATATAATCCTCGGGCGGACCAACGATGTGTTCAATCCAGGCAAAATCTCTGTAAAGACGCCACTTCGTTTTTTTCATGATTTGTATCTCCCTTATTTTCGAAGAAAGCCATCGCTCATTTCACCATTGATAGGAGCTCGAAATACCGATTCCGGCTCATGCCTGCCGTTCTCATGTTGCTTTTAATAATATCAAAACCTATCTCTGAGTATTTTGGAATTATGACCGGCCTATCAACTCCGGATTTGTTCAATATGTAATGGTTCCCTTCAAATCGAGTCACAGTAAATCCGTCTGCTTTAAAAATCTTAAGCAGTGTTTGATAGGATTGGGGGGTTAGCCGCGGCATTTGGCCAACTGGGAATCAATTATAAAAGGAAGAGGGACAATAATTTCCTGCTGCGATTGCTTTTTCTTTGGTAAGGGGCCCTTTGCTGCAGTAAATCCACATTCTTTTAATACTTTGTCCAGCGTTCCTCTTTCATAACAATTAATCAGGAAAAGCTGGGTTGCTTCTGCAATATTTTTCTTTGCTTCTGCTTTAGTTTTACCTTGTGACCAGACATCCAGTACAGGACACCAGGAAATATAAAGCTTGCCCTCTTTTTTGATGTTTATCGGGAGGGATGCATTAAATGTCACTGCGAATTTCATTTGTATGACCTCCCGGTTACCCTTTGTTTATAACCCGTATTGAAGATTTCGTCAATACTCTCCAGAGATGAATTTTATTATCTCCTTATTGATAGGTTCAAAACAATGCTGTGCCAATTTATAATTAAGATTCAACTTTAATAACGAGAGAAAATGATTAAAAATCTCATTAGATTTAATAGAACATCCTAATGCCACCATTATGTGGAAGTAAATATTGTTAAAAATGTTTACAATTGGTAGTAGGCTTAGTATTGTTTTCTTCAGAGAAACATAGATTTCAACCTGGCACTAAAATTGCTAATAAGATGAGAAATGGATTTTTAAAATGGAGGAAATGTGAAAAGAAGAGAATTTATGTCTAAAACGAGTTGTGGTTTTGCTGGCCTTATGGCCTCTCCCTTTGCCTTTAACGCAGCCAATGCCGGCGGCCAAGCCAAAAGGCGTAAATACAAAATCGATATCGAAATTTATGAAGCCAGAGCAGATACCTGGTGCCATAAAAAGGGTGATAAATTTGAATATCCGATGGATATCGGGAAAATCTGCCCTTGGTTATTGGCTAGCATGCACGATTTTATCCGAATTTTGGAATTTGGCGGTACATTGTCTTGGAAATATGAAGATACGCCCTACGAAAAGGTGATCGATCCCGACGGTATCACAACCGAGTATGTCCGCTGCCCCGATCCCACGGCCGATCTCATCGCCAAAATTACACGAACAGCTGTGTAAAAATTCAAATTTCGACTTGTGTCTGCTATACTTTCCCTCTTATTTTAGGAGGTTAGGTTTCTTGTTCTTCTTCGATCATCAACTTATAGGCATCAAGCCTGGAACCTTTCTTCAGAGAATTGCGTCTCCCTTAATGATATGGAAGTCTTTCGAATGCCCTTGAGGAGGACGTCTTGGAAGAGAAAAAAGATATCATAAAGAGGCTCATAACTTTTGTTGCTCTGACTTTTGGAATAAGTGGCATATTCATGGGTTGGGTGATTTCAGCAGGAAGCATGAGAGCTGGGGGCATGCTCGCCGCTTTGGGAGGCATGTGGAGCCCTGGGATTGCTGCGATTTTAACCCAGCTCATCTACAAAAAAAGTCTCCGCGGTTTTGGATGGGGCTGGGGAAAGACGAAGTATCAGGTTTGGAGCTATTGCATTCCTATCCTGTATGTGGGCGCGACACACATAATTGTCTGGATTTCGGGTTTGGGCGGCTTCACGGCTGAACCTTTGACCTCAGGTCTGGGGAAAACTCTTCAAACCATTGCTGTTACGACTGTTTTCGGAAGTATTTTTGCCCTGGGTGAAGAGATCGGGTGGGTTGGGCTCTTTGTCCCTCAGCTGGCAAAAATCACCAGTTTTACGAAGACAGCTTTTGCCAGAGGAATCGTCTGGTCGGTGTGGCATTACCCTCTTATTATTGGCGGTGTTTATGGGCCATCGGATATTCCCGTCTGGTACAAGCTGATTTTCTTCACCATAACTATGACCTCCGTCAGCTTCGCCTTTACCTGGATGCGGCTGAAATCAGGCAGTCTCTACACCGGTATGTTCATGCACGCCAGCCACAACCTCTTCTTTCAGGATATCTTCGACCGGTTGACGATTGAAAAATCATCCACTTTGTATTTCGTGGATGAATTCGGCGCCATCTCTGCCGGTGTGGCCATTCTCGTCGCCCTCATATTCTGGCTCAAACGGAAAGAGTTACCATCCAATTAAAAGTCTGAGTCAAGGTGCAATAGAAGAAATTTTATATAATCTAGATTTCCTCGCAAAAAATCCAAATTTTTGAAAATAATCCAAAATATTGGAATTATCTCCATATATTTGGATTTTATCCCATCTTAAGATGAACGGATGATCTTCTAACTTATATTTTTAGAGTATGTTAGAGATGAAATGGATTTAATATAAATTGGCATAAATTTTGCTGCTCCTACTCATGTCTCGGGGTTGAGTCCCGGATTGAGTGTTCAGTCCGGGTTGAGTGAATTACCTTCCAAATTATAGGTTTAATCCTATCTCTTTGTGCTCAAGGCTTCGCTGAAATGACTTCGATGTTCACGTCGATGAGAAATCTAATTGTGCTGAAGCCTATCAAGTCAAGCACAAATGACCGTTTCCAGCTTATTACGCACAAACTTACGAGAGATAAGCTTTTCTTATACGCGGATGACAGAAATCAAAAAAGGAGGTGTCTATCGAGAACGGTAATTTCATCAGGCATAGGTGTGGAGCATGACCTATAAAGATCAAATGCTCTGTTGGCAAGAGAAAATGTTCAATATCTTATGATTGAACAACCTTCATTTTGAAGGAAGGAGGAAAATGTGAAGATTAAAACCATATGCATTCTCGTATGTTTTCCATTGATGTTCTCTACATTGAGCCTTGCGCAGACTGGTGAAACTGGAACCTTTGTTGGAATAGTAACCGATACGGAAGCGATGCCGCTACCGGGAGTCGAGATTACGGCAGAGAATATTAAGACAGGTCTGACACAAAGTACTGTCACTAATGAAAGAGGTCGCTACCGAATCGAAAGGCTTCCGCGTGGTTTCTATACTTTGACCGCTGTTATGCAAGGGTTCAAGACCACAGTCAGGAAGGGCTTGGAGCTTTTCGGCGGTGCTGTCACATCGGTCAACCTGACCATGGAGATAGGAACTCTGGAAGAGGAGGTCACGGTCATTGGCGTGACTCCTATCGTCGAGACAACCCGATCCGAGGTCTCTACAGTTATGACAGAGAAAGAACTTCTCAGCTATCCGCAGCAAAACAGAAACTATCTGCATTTGATGCAATATGCCCCGGGGACTCAACCGGATGCGCCGACAATTGGTGGAGTAGGCTATGCCATCAACGGCATGAGGGGCGAGTCGAACAACTATATGCTTGATGGACTCAACAACAACGATATGACCGACAACACCATGGAAACCACGCTCCTTCCGCCTGAAGCGATTCAGGAGTTTCGATTGGTCACCAACAATTTTAACGCTGAGTATGGTCGAAACACAGGAGGAATTCTGAATGTCGTCATGAAGTCGGGGACCAACGAATTACACGGCAGCGCCTGGGGTTTTTTCCGTGGAGACTCCGCTTTTTTCCGTTCGGCCGATTGGTTGACCAAAGAAAGAGAACCTTACAAAAGATATCAGTACGGTGCAACGCTCGGAGGTCCGATCGTCAAAGACAGAACATTTTTCTTTGCGACCTTCGAAGGGATCAACGAGGACATCAACCAGGTCACCTCACAGTTCTTTTTGACGCCGGAAGCCATCGCCACTGCCGTCGGGCCGGCGCGTCAATTCTTTGACATGTATGGGGCAGCCTATCCTAAACCCACTTACGATTTTGTAGATAAGAATGGCGATGGAGTCCCTGATTATGGAAGGGCTCCCCTGTCTTACAAGGATAGCTACAAAGCCTATATGGGCGGGGTTAAGCTCGACCATATATTTAGCGAAACGGACCGTATCGCTTTTCGCTGGATGTACAATTACCGACAAAACAAGGAAGGATTTTCCTATTACTGGCTCCCTGACAGTCAGCTTGAACGACCAAACAAATTCCACACAGGCGGTTTGACCTGGTTGCACATCTTCAGCCCAACGGCGTATAACGAAGTCCGTTTGGGCTATCACAAGGATAACTGGGAATGGTTGAATCAGGACACAGAAATTACTTATTTTGCTTTTGATGACGAGCTTCTAGCTTTCGGCGATCCCGGCTATCCCATGCTGCAAATCAACAACACCTACCAACTGAGCGACGTTTTGAACATTCAGGTCAAGGACCACAATCTCAAGTTCGGTGCTGAATTCAGGTACTGGACGGTAACGTCAAATTTTGATGCTTTGGTCAATGGAGAATACATCTTCACTGATGGGCTGGCATTTCTCAATAATGATCCGGCTGCCTATCTAATCCTTGGCGCAGATCCTCCTGAAAATCCGGATAATCCCTATCTGCCTGGAGACGCCTCCCGGGAAGACTTGTGGAAAACCGGCTTCGGCCTGACGGACAGAAAGTGGAGGGGTTATGAGATCGGGCTCTTCGCTCAGGATGACTGGAGAATTAGCGACCGGTTGACTGTTTCCTATGGTTTGAGGTGGGAATTCTATTCCGTGCCCGAAGAATATTCCGGAGTCGGTATCAATCAACCCGCCTTCGGTACGGAACAAGGTTTCTTGAACAATGAATTGGTAGAAGGGGTTTGGAATGAAGAGGGGATCCGGTACACCATATTTGACGGCCGGCAACTCATGGGCAAAGGTATCTGGAACAACTATTACGGAAATTTTGCGCCCAAAATCAGCCTCGCCTACGACTTAACAGGAGACGGCAAAACCTCATTGCGGGCCGGATACGGGATTTCTTACGACAGGCAGATGAATCGATCCTATGAAAACGACCGGTTCAATTATCCCGACTTGCTTTTAACTCGTTCACGGGAAGTCCCTGGGGCGGCCCTGTAGACTTCTATGCCCAACTTCCGGGCAATGTCGTCCCCGTCCAAGCTGCAGGAGGAGTGCGGGTTTCACTGCGTTGGATGGACCCTGAGCTGAGGCCTCAATTGGCACATAACTGGCTTATCGGAGTACAGAGGGAGCTGGGACCGAACTTTAGCATCGAGGTTGACTACACGGGTTCTGCCGGCCGGAGGATAGGCAGCATCATTCAGTTCAATAGATACACTGGTGATTATGCCGACGGCGTATATGATGCCATCAATCCTTACATCAACATTCGAGATGGAAATTACCGTACGAACAGCTTCTGGTCCAACTACCACGGAGTTCAACTCATTTTGAACAAGAGGTTCTCTGACGGGTGGTCCTGGTACACGGCCTACACATTTTCGGTGGCGAAGGACTTGGGCTCCGCCTATCAATGGGGAACGCTGCAAACGAGTATAGAGGTCTGGGATTACGACTACGGCTATGCAGATTATGATCACAGACACCGTGTTGTGGGCGGTTTTCTCTGGGAATTGCCAATTTTTAGAGAAACGGAGAATTCCTTCCTGAAAACTGTCCTGGGTGGCTGGCAGATCGGTGTATCCTACCACTTCACTTCCGGAAGACGTTTTAACGTTTTTGCTGCTTATTCACCTTCTGGCGACTTTAATTTAGATGGAGCTTGGGGTGGTGATAGACCTGTCTGGCTAGGAGGAGACGATTTTAACGATGCCATTCTCAAAGGGAGCGGAGATGATAATCCACCTTCTCTCGATGAAGACCTGTTCGGGGTTCCAGATCCACCTAGATACGAAAAAGATATGGACTACTACAACCAGAATCTGCTCCCCAAAAATGCCTTTACCTGGTTTCCGACTTACAACATCGATATATCCCTTCAGAAAAACTTCACAATTCCCTCTGGAAATAGAGATTTTAACCTCCAACTCATCATGGATGTGTTCAACATTCTGAAAAGTCAATTCTGGGATCTCCCTGCTACAACGTATGGATATGCCAATTTCGGCGATGTTACAAGAAAGAGCGGAGATAGAATCGCACAGATATCCATCCGGTTTATGTTCTAAGCTCTCGTAGCGTGCAAGCAAGGGCCCTACCATCGTTTTGAGGGCAGGGCCCTTTTTTTATTACAAGCAAAATGGACGAAGGGAAAAGAACGGAAGAAAAGAGAAATAAAGGGAAATATACCTTATATATGTTGACATGAACCCCTTCCAGACTTATTTATGAGGTAAGTCGGGGGGAGGAGTGAAAAACTTCTCGGGAAGTAAAAACAACAGAGGAAAAATAATACTTCCAGGTGTATTGGTCTGTATTCTCATCTCGATCCCATCCATAATTCATCCTGAAAAACCGCCTCTAAGAACAATAAATATAAAAATAGCCGCTGATGTGGAATTCAAGACCCGCTATCAATGGGATACAAAAATCTATGATCTTGTAAGCGTGTGCTCTTCTCGTTTTAGGAGGCATTTTGGTCTCTGCCTGCATATTAGTGGCATCGAGTATTGGAAACCTCGAGAGGATCTGAATTGTCTGGAAGATTCCTATAATGAATTAAGAAGTAAAATAAACCCTCAGGATTGTGATATTGTGTTGGGTATAGTGTCTGCCAAATATATCTCAGAGTATCCCTATGGTATTTCTGACTTTTGCAATGGCTATATCCTCGTCAAGTACATAGAGCCAGGAGAAGATTTTGGGATACCGCGCATAAGCGGATTCTTAAGTAATAAGGCAATAAGGTATTTTAAGTATAAAGACGACATGGAGTTAATACTGCTTCATGAGCTCTGCCATATGTTTGGCGCTGTTGATCTTGATGAAGAGGGTTCTGTAATGGGAGGCCAAAATCCAGGGTCTAGGATAGATGAGTTTACTCTTAAAATCATTTCAGCGAGCAAGAATAGAACATTTACTGAGACAAACTTTCCTCTTGATAAAAGACAATTAGAGGAAGTAATCGGAATATTCAAAGAAAGACGGTGTTTAAATCGCGATGAACCTCAGGTGATGTGTTTCTTAGCAAACCTTTTGTTGGAAAAGGGAGAGTATAAATCTGCTATTTTGGAGTGCCAAAAAGGCCTTTGTTTGAATCCACTCCAGCACGAATTGCTATGTCTATTAGGTCGTGCATATCGAAGAGCTGGACAATTGGAACTGGCAATTAGCCAGTACTTGAAAGCTCTTGTCTTCAAGCCCGCTAATTCTGATTATCATTTTAACTTAGGTTTAGCCTACCTGGATGCCGGGATGACGCCTTTGGCCATAAAGGAATTTAGAAAAGCGATTGAACTCAATCCTCGTTGTGCGATGTTTCATTATAATTTAGGAGTTGCCTTTTCAGAAAAAAACATGTTGGATTCCGCCATCCATGAGTTTAAAAAAGCCATCAAACTCGAAGAAAATTTTCACAGAGCATATTCAAATTTAGCGCAATCCTATCTTAAGAAAGGGATGATTGCAGAAGGAATAGTCGCATCAAAGGCTGCACTTGGTATGAATCCCGTTGATGCTCATTCGTATTCCAATCTCGGATGGGCTTATCTTTTGCATGGAAAGCTAGATGATGCTGAAAAATGCTGTCTGAAAGCAATCGATCTTGATCCTTGGCTCCCTCAACCGCATAACTTTTTAGGTGTTCTGTATACAAGGAGGAATGCTCAGGATCTGGCTTTAAAAGAATTTAAAAAAGCGATTGAATTATTTCCTGATTACTCTGAGGCTCACTATAATCTGGCTGATCTCTATTTTCAGAATAACAAGATCTCTCTATCCATTTATCATTATAAAAAAGTCATCGCCATTGATCCCGTCCATGTCGCTGCTCTTCTGAGTTTGGCGAATATTCATTATCTTCAAAAGAAATATTCGAGAGCATGGGATTATGTTGTTGAGGCTGAAAAGTCAGGAGCCAATGTCCGGCCTGAATTTAAGTTAAAAGTATTGACCAAATTGGGAGTTAAAGGGCCAGATACAGAGCAAAATCTAAAAAGGTAGGAATTAATCGGGGGTTTTCACTCAATTCCCTCAACCCGGGGTCAGTCCTTCGACTAGGGCGGCTAGTGAAGGCTGATCCCATTTTTTTACTTTGGGTGGCGCTCTTTGTTTTCTGATAATTCCTCATCTTTTTTGATTGACATTCTATCCCATCAGTTTGTATTATCGAGTCAGTAAATAAAGTCATTTTTATTAAGTTCTGGGTTGGGTGGTTGAGTGAAAAACCGGGATATCCTCGATTCGTGGAAAGAAATAGCTACCTATCTGGATCGATCTGAAAAAACCTGTCGTCGTCTTGAGAAGGAACTCGGCCTTCCAGTCCACCGCCTTGAAGACTCTCCCAAAGCTAGGGTGTTTGCTTACAAAGATGAAATAGACCTATGGGTTGATGAGATACTCAAGCCTAGAGAAAAGGCTCTAAAGGAAAAGAGAAAAAAATATCAGGTAACCTCGAATCTTAAGAAACCGCTTATCATTGTTTCCAGTTTTGTGATGCTGGTACTAGTAACTCTGATGGCATTTTATTTGAACGAGCTGGGTTCGACGTCTTCTGTTGGCATATCCTATTCACAGCTTACTCAACTTGGTGATGCTTCTGGCCCTGCTATTTCACCAGATGGCAGAATAGTTGCCTATACTACTGGTGGCGAAGATATGAATAGAAATAAAGTCATAATTCAAGACATCAAAAGCGGATACACGAATGAGATTATGCAGACAACTATGTGTCAAAGCTTGAGTTGGTCGCCCGATGGAACTCAACTTGCCGTTTGGGCAGCAATGGTAGATTTAAATGTAAGCACTTTTATTGTGCCTCGTCTAGGTGGAACCCCCCGCAATTTAGGGAACATAGGGTTGACAGTGTGGTCACCAGAGGGTACACACTTAGCAAGTATATTTTTTCCTTCAAAAGGAATCCGGATTACAAATATTCTGACCAAGGAATCCAAGACTATTCCCCTCAAGGGAGATTTTCAATGGATATGTGATCTCGCTTGGGCGCCATCTGGAGACCACTTGCTTTTTCTAACGAATAGTGGAACCAGAAATTGGGCCATTCGGACAATAAGAATTGACGGAGACCAGCAGAACACAGTTGCAGAAAGTGATTTTCTTTTATCCCCGTGCTGGTCGCCAAAGGGCGATTTTATTTATTACTCAGAAGGACAAGAAGGTAAAACCGGGATATGGAAGATTCCGTTTTCGGCTAAATCTGGAAAATCCTCAGGACTAGCCAAATCTGTGCTGAGCAGTGATGGGATAATAGGAACTTTCAGCATGTCTGCTGACGGGAAGGTTTTAGTCTATGAACGAAGCAATTTCTATACAAATATCTGGCATGCATCGATTGATGGCATAGGAAAGGACCAAAATATAAGAATTAAGCAGCTGACAAATGATACAACCTTAAATATGCTGCCCAGCATATCTCCTGATGGAAAGAGTGTAGCATTTGTTGAAGAAGGAAATATCCAAATAATGCCATTAACCGGTGGTTCGCCTGAACAAATTACTTTTTTGAAATCCTTATGTTGGAATCCTGTTTGGTCTCCGGATGGGAAAGAGATTGTTTTTGGCGTATCCGAGAAGGGCAATTCTAGGATTTGTAAAGTCTCCACCACTGGAGGAACAATACATCAGTTTACTACGCCTAGGGGAATATGCACCTGGGCCAGTCTAGAATGGGCACCTGGCCCTTTTATTTTGTATCAAGTATCAGGCAATAAAAACACCTGTGTGCTTGATCCTCAAAGCGAAAATGTAAGTCTTCTGATTGAAGAAGAAGAAGGCTGGATTATAAGCCCAAGGTATTCACCTGATGGTGAATTTGTAGCTATCGCATGGAATCGACCTGGTCACGGTTATCACATTTGGGTGATATCACTTAAGGATTTTTCAGCAAAAAAGCTATTGCCTAAAGATGTCATACCAATTGGATGGTCGTCAGATGGGAAGTGGCTGTACGTTTATAACCATGTTCCTCAAATGTTTAAAATATCTTTAATAAATATTGAGACTAGCCTTATGAAGACTCTTATTGAAACTCCCGTCTCAAAGGAAGTAGGAGAGCTAGAGAGGCAAAGTATACGAATGAGCCCTGATGAGAAAAATTTTGTTTTTTCTGCAAAAAAGAATTTATCGGATATATGGCTGGTTGAGAATTTCGATCCTGATATTAAATAACTTTGCGGTTTCGGAAATATAATTTACTAGTGGTGGTAATGAGGATTTCCTTAAGTTGGGAAGGATGCGGATCCGGGAATCCCAGAAGTTGAGGATGCAAAAAAGAGGTTGGCAGCATTAAGAAGTTTGATTTCAAAGGCCAATTCTAGTTTTGCCCAGCAAAAAAAACCGAAAGGTTTTGCATGACATTACTGGTATTCTTTTCATCATATTGACAAAAAAATCACGTTAGAATAGTTATATAAACGAAGGTCAGTACAACTTCAATGGTCTTGTCAGTGAAATCGAGTGTTACAATTCATATGATTTTTCCCAAAAGTCGAAAATGGGGGGGGTACGAGATGAAATCATATAAGTTGCTCTTATTGGGTGCATCTTTATCGGTCCTGTCTTTGCTTGCTTCGGCTCAGACCAGGGATGTGGGGACATTTGTCGGGACAGTTTACGACGACACCGGATTGGCCATTCCCGGTGTGACTCTAACTGCATTAAATGTTCAGACCGGAATGAAGCAAGAGACAATTACGAATACTAACGGGCACTACCGTTTAGAAAGGCTTCCTCGTGGATTCTATACTATTACAGCTTCTTTGGAGGGCTTTAAAACATTTGTGAAAGAGGGCCTGGAACTATGGGCCGGGGCTGAACTTAGGATAGATTTTATTTTGGAATTGGGAAGGATAGAAGAAGAGGTCACCGTTGTCAGCGAATCTCCGATAGTGGAGACCACTAGGTCCCAAGTTTCGACTGTATTTGTGGAAGAGGAGATTTTAGCCTATCCGCAGGGCAACAGAAATTATTTAACTCTGATAAGTTATGCTCCTGGAACAATGCCCGCGGAGAATGAAGGTTCAGGCTTTGCTATTAACGGAATGAGAGCCAATTCGAATAATTTTATGATTGATGGTATAGATAATAATCACCTGTCTTGGAACTCAGACGAAATCACAACCCTTCCCCTTGAATCCATACAAGAGTTCAGGCTTGTGTCTAATAATTTCTCAGCTGAGTACGGCAGAAACTCAGGAGGTATTATCAATGTAGTGATGAAGTCAGGAACAAACGAAGTTCACGGGAGCGCTTGGGTTTTCTATCGCGGCGACAGTGCTCTGTTTCGAACAGAGGACTGGCTTACCCGCGATCGTCCCATTTTCAGCAGGTGGCAGTACGGAGGGACGATCGGAGGCCCGATCTGGAAGGACAGGACATTCTTTTTCCTCTCCTTCGAAGGAATCAACCAGAGAGAAGAGGCGAGAGATCCACAGTGGGCCTACACACAGGAGTCTGTTTCCAGAGCAAGAGGCTTTTCCCGAGAAATATTCGACTATTTTAAAGATAGCTATCCTTACGCTACCTACGATTTCGTTGATCTGGATGGAGATGGTGTCAATGATTACGGAAGGACTGTCTGGAATGGGGAAACAAAGACTAATTTTTACAATTTCGGGATCAAGATAGACCACATATTCAGCTCCAAAGACAGGATGACCCTTCGCTGGCTTCATAATCATGGAGAAAGTAATTTTCATGATTTTTTCCTTCCAGGATACACCAAAGAAATACCTGATAGGTTTAACACAGGGGGAATTACCTGGCTGCATATATTCAGTCCCAATATGTACAACGAATTGAGGGTTGGATATCACAGTGATCAAGACGTTTGGGAAAAATCTATCCCCAATTTTCCGAGTATCGGGAATTGGCAATTTTATGTGTTTGATGATTCTGTGGGTAACGACTTCAAGAGCGAGACTTTCCAGCTTTCAGAGGTTTTGAGTTTCCAAGCAGGTAATCACTCGATAAAGCTGGGAGGAGAACTGAGATACTGGAGGACGGATACCTTTATTGATGCTATTCTCGATGGTTTCTATGATTATGTCAGTCCCCTGGATTTTATTTATGACAGCTCCCCAGCCTATCTTTATATCGGGACTGATCCTCCCGATCCTGATCCCTCCAATCCCTATGTGCCAGGTAATCTTTGGGGTGAATGGAAGCGCGCCGGACTGAACAGGAAGTTCAGAGGGATAGAGGGAGGTTTATTCGTACAAGATGATTGGCGGATTAGTGACCGACTCACCCTCTCTTTTGGGTTGAGATGGGAATATTTTGGCGTGCCAGAGGAGTATTCCGGCAGAGGGATAAGCACTCCAGCCTTCGGAACAGAGCAGGGCTATAACAATACAGTAGCCGGGAATCTCGACATAACCGAAGGGGAGTACAACAGGGAGGGCATTCGGTACCTCATTTTTGATGGCAGGGAGCTTCAGGGAAAAGGCATATGGGATCCCTATTATAAGGCTTTTGCGCCTAAGTTCAGTTTTGCCTATGATCTCACCGGTGACGGCAAGACTTCTCTCAGAGGAGGAGTTGGGGTTGCTTATGACAGGTTGACGAACTACCTTTATGAGAACGAACGTTTCAACTATCCTGAGTTCACGTTTGCTGCTTTTTTGGGACCACCGTATGGATTCCCCTCTATCACACCAACAATGCCCGCGTCAATTCCTATGGCCAATGTCTATAGTGCTTTAGTTTCTTTAAGGTGGATGTTACCAAATCTCCCGCCTCAGAAAGCCTACAATTGGTTGTTCGGAATTCAAAGGGAGCTGGCTTCTAATGCATCCATCGAGATCAATTACACGGGTTCCCTGGGCAGAAATCTGGGTATTATCCAGCGTCCTAACAGGTTTACAGGGGATGGTTTGGATGGTGTTGTAGATGGTATTAATCCTTATGCTAGCGTGCCTGATGTCAATACTCGAGAGCATATTTTTGAATCCACCTATCATGCGGTGACAGTTGTCTTGAACAAGAGGTTTTCGAATGGTTGGTCCTGGTATACGGCCTACACTTTTGGGAAGACCAGAGACCAGAATTCCGGTTATGGTGGCACCGGATCAGGAGCGAATTTTTACGCAGCCAGTCATGGAAGATACGAAGACGAGTGGGGGCCTTCTGCGTTTAACAGCACACACCGGATAGTGGGAGGGATCGTCTGGCAAATTCCCTTCTTCAGGGATTCCGAGAACTGGTTCGTCAGGGATGTCATAGCCGGATGGCAGCTTTCCAGTAATTTCTATTATGCCAGTGGAAGACCTTTGAATGTAAGTTCCGACCTTGGCTACGGCATTTATGATTTTAACCAGGATTGGAATGGCAATGACCGTCCTCTTTGGATTGGAGATGACCCAAAAGATGTCATCAAATGGGAAGAAGGGAAACCCTATTTAGATAGAAGCCTTTTCGCTATTCCCAATCCTCCAGAATATGCTGATGACATGAATTATTATGAGCAGAACTTTGCCACAAGGAATATGTTCAATTGGTTTCCTACCTACAATATCAATATCGCATTACAGAAAAACTTCATCATTCCTGTTGGGGCAAAAGACGTCAATCTTCAACTCATCGCTGAAATTTTCAACCTGCTTAAAGACACTTTCTGGGAGCTACCTGTAACAGACCTTTCCCGTCCTGATTTTGGACAGGTGACCAGAAAAAACGGCGTCAGAGAACTCCAACTCTCAATCCGAGTGATGTTTTAATCAATTCAGAGCTTACCTTGACTGACTTTTAGACTAGTCTGACAAGTCTCGTTATCACAAAGCCAACTTAGGATTAGCACATAAGATTAGCACATAAGGTTAACACAAATAATTTAGACCAATTGACACCCATCACGCAAATTTATATTCTATAGCCAGCAATGGAATAGGGAAGCCATGTCAGTGAAATGTCCAAATTGTCAATTTGAAAATCCGGACAATACTATCTATTGCGGGAAGTGTGCTGCGCCACTTAAACCAAGTGATGATGTTTTCCTATCTGCAACGAAGACCCTCCAAGTATCGACCAAGGAGCTCACAAGAGGGAGTACTCTTGCGGAGAGATACGAGATTATTGAAGAGCTGGGAAAGGGGGGAATGGGCAGAGTCTACAGGGTGGTGGATAAGAAGATAGACGAGGAGGTTGCCTTAAAGATCCTGAATCCTGAGATCAGCACTAACAAGAAGACAATAGCCCGCTTCCAGAACGAGCTGAAATTGGCCCGGAAGATTGCCCACAGGAATGTCTGCCACATGTACCACCTTGAAGAAGAGGAGGGGACCTCGTACATTACAATGGAGTATGTCCCGGGCGAAGACCTGAAGAGCTTTCTCAGAAGGTCAGGACAATTAAGCATGGCGAAAACCATTTCCATAGCCAAACAGGTATGCGAAGGATTGGCGGAAGCCCATCGATTGGGCGTTGTGCACCGGGATCTGAAGCCCCAGAACATCATGATCGATAAAGAAGGGAATGCCAAGATCATGGATTTTGGGATCGCTCGCTCGCTTGAAGGGAAAGGAGTGACCGGGGAAGGTGCAGTCATCGGAACCCCGGATTATATGTCTCCTGAGCAGGTAGATGGAAAAGGAGTCGACCAGCGTTCTGATATCTATTCTATGGGAGTTATTCTCTTTGAGATGGCGACAGGGAGAGTTCCCTTTGAGGGAGAGACGCCATTCAGTGTGGCTGTCAAGCACAAAACCGAAGCTCCTCAAGATCCGAAGCAGCTCAATGCGCTCATTTCAAGTGACCTCAGTGCTGTGATTTTGAAATGCCTGGCGAAAAACAAAGAAGACAGGTATCAAAGTTCCGAAGAGCTTTTTTCTGCATTAACCAGGATAGAAGAAGGCATCCCAACAACAGAGCGGGTCATTCCAAAAAGAAGACCTTTCACTTCTATGGAAGTGAGCGTTCAGTTCAAGGTGAAGAAAGTCCTCATTCCTGCTCTGGTGGTTATGGCTTTGGTTATCGTTGCTCTTGTTTTATGGAGGCTGATTCCTCGAGAAAAGGCGATAATGGCTCCAAAGATCGAAAACTCCATTGCTGTCGTAAGCTTTGAAAACTTGACCGGTGATAAATCTCTCGATCACTTCAGAAAAGTCATCCCGAATCTGTTTATCGTGAACCTTGAAAATACGGGATACATCCATGTTGTCACATCGGAGAGAATTTTCGATCTCCTCAAGCAGATGAACAAAGAGGATGTTGAAATTATAGATCGGGAATTAGGTTTTGAGCTGTGTGCACGCGAAGGGATAGAATCCATCGTTCTAGGTGAGTTTTCAAAATTTGGGAATACATACACGACGACAGTGAAAGTGGTGGATGTGGAGACAAAAAAAACACTGAAGAGTGCCACTTCAAAGGGCGAGGGTGAAGACAATATCATAAATCAACAAATCGACGAGCTAACACGAGCTATCATTCAAGGCATGGGCATCGCTAGAGAAAAAGTCGAAGCAACACCATTGAATATTGCTGAGATTTCAACCTCCTCATTAAAAGCTTATGAGTATTACACGAAGGGACAGGAGCTGCGCATCAAGGGAAAATGGGAGGAGGCACGGCAGTCCTTTGAAAAAGCCCTCGAGATCGATCCCTCCTATGCAATGGCCTATTATGGACTGAGCCGGATATACTGGGCTACAGAGAATCCAGAACTTCACAAAATGGCCTTGAAAAAAGCCATGGAACTCTCAGAAAAATCATCCGAAAAGGATAGGCTTTATATAGAAGGATACTATGCTAAGATGATCGAAGGAAATCAGGAGAAAGCAAGCTCGATACTCACTGAGCTGGTGAGAAAATATCCCAGGGAAAAAGATGCCCTTATCCAATTAGCCTGGGATTATTACAATAGAAGGCGATACAGCGAGGCAGAAAAAATCTACAGAAAAGTATTGGATCTCGATCCGTCCTATTACCATGGACTGCAAAACCTCACTCACATTTATGCTCTCCAGAAGAATTACGACATGGCACTGGAGCTTATAGAGAAACTGGCTGAATTACACCCCTATGAGTTCAAAGTCTATTGGCTTTGGGGGGATATTTATAAGGCTCAGTCGAAGCTTGACGAAGCCCTGAAGAAATACGTGGAAGCTTTGTCGGTGAATCCTGAATGGTTTGTATTCTATTGGCGTATCGGGCTGATTCATGCCTACAGAGAAAACTATAGTGGAACCCTGGAGTGGATCGATAAACTCATCTCAAAAGCTCAAGGCAACGACAAGGTAAATGGCTATATAGTAAAAGCCTTTATCCAGTTTTGGCTCGGTCGCTTTGATCAATGCCTTGTGAATTTGGATACTGCCGAAGATTTAGCGAATGAAGTCAATTACTTTTATTGGCCTTATGATCAAATAGAGTTAATAAGATTTCATTTATTTTTAGATAAAAGGGAATTTGGAAAATGCCTTCATAGCCTAAAAAACTGGCTTGATATGCAAAAAAAGTGTTTTCCTGCTCTTTATGAAGAAAGAAGAGCTGTGAATTTAATTTTGAAAACTGTCTTAGATTTGAAACAAAACCGAACGAAATCTGTTGAGACGAATCTGGAAGAATTAAAATCTGTAAGAGCTTGGATGCCAGATGCACAGCGCCTTTTTCTTTATTACCATGAATACTTATCCGCAGAAGCGTCACTTGTTAATAATTCCCTAGAAGAAGCTGTCACACTTTTTCAAAAATTGGAAACTTCGAAGAACCTCGATGCAGATATTTTAAATGAATTTTTTACGCCGATTCATCAGAATCGAATGCCTTTTCTCCACGATGGTTTAGCCCGTGCGTATCAACAAATGGGGGAGTTGGATGAGGCCATTGCAGAGTATGAACGGATGTTAAGCCTCACCCCAAAGGATGGACACGTGTTCATGATCCATCCGCTCTATCATTACAGGTTGGGGAAATTGTACGAGCAAAAGGGCTGGAAAGGGAAAGCCATCGATGAGTACGAGAAGTTTCTCGATCTCTGGAGAGATGCCGATCCTGCCCTTACTGATGTGCATGATGCGAGGAAGAGATTGTCTGCACTCAATAGCGAGTAGCACAAATTCGGGTCAATTCCACATTCAATTCAATCCCAAAGCTATATGACAAACCTATCTGCCTCTTGACAAAGATTTAGGCCTGCCAGTCATAGGCCTGAATAATCTCCTTCTATCGCTTTATTTTGGTTATTTTCCATTGAATACTGTAATTGGCTCCTCCAGGCGTGTTCGCAGGAACGAAAATCTCTTCATAGAAGCTTGCCTTTAAGTTAGACACTCCGACTCCGGTGTCGACCGTCACATGATCAGACATCCAGGACGCAATTCCGGACATCTAATCATCTGAATTCATTTTGAACCTTATGCTGACATCAAATTCATTCAGTCATGAGAAAAACCTCGTCTTTTCCGCTGGGAATTTTTATAATTCCTTGGTTGTGATTTTGGGATCGCAAAAATCTAATATTACGAGAGGAGGAGGGCAAATGGATATTCTTAGAAAGAACTTAAGGGATCTTCGATTCATGATTGTGATCGTTTTCTGTATCAGTTTGTTTTTGTATCTTGAAGGCTCTGAGTTTTCGACGGATACCTTCAAGAATTTGAAGTGGAGGTCGATAGGGCCGGCGGCCTTTGGGGGAAGGATCGATGATGTCGAGGCTGTGCCGGGCAGTCCGGAAATTATATATATTGCGGCCGCCTCAGGAGGAATATTTAAAAGTACAGATAATGGTATGACCTGGAAGGCGATCTTCGATCAGGTAGGGGTATCGCTGACTATCGGAGATATCGCCCTCGCTCCCTCTGATCCCAACATCGTTTGGGCGGGGACAGGGGAGCCCAACAACAGGCAGAGCTCATCCTGGGGAGACGGGGCGTATAAATCCCTGGATGGGGGGCAAACCTGGCAGAATATGGGGCTGAAGGATACGCATCATATCGGACGAATCGCTATCGATCCCCATAATCCTCAGGTCGTGTTCGTGGCAGCGCTGGGCCATCTCTGGGGCCCGAACGAAGAGAGGGGATTATTTCGGACCAGGGACGGGGGCAAGACCTGGGAGAAATGTCTCTACATCAATGAAGATACCGGATGTGTGGATGTGGTCATGGAGGATAACGGCCGCGTGATCTATGCGGCCGCCTATCAGAGGCGGCGACAGGGCTGGGGATTTATCGGCGGGGGGCCTCAGGCCGGGATCTATCGCTCTCTGGACCAGGGGGATACTTGGGAAAAGCTCAGCCATGGTCTGCCCGCCGGTGACACCGGCCGTATCGGGCTCGCTGTCTCCAAAGGGCATTCTCCCATCGTTTACGCCGTTATTCAGCACAAAGACGGCGGATATTTCCGGTCAACGGACCATGGCCAATCCTGGGAGCATAGGAGTAAGCCTGTATTTCCTCTTCCCTTTATGGTCTATTTCAGCAAAATCAGAGTGGATCCGCAAAATCCCAATAAAATCTGGGACCTGGGATACGGAGTTTCGGTTTCCATCGATGGCGGAAAGACATTCACGGATAAAGGCACCTGGGAAAACATCCATACCGACCACCATGCCCTCTGGATCGATCCCGACGACCCCGATCATCTCCTCCTGGCGGGGGATGGAGGTTTTTATATGTCTTACAATGGAGCCAAGACCTGGCAGTTTATTGACAATCTTCCTGTCGCGCAATTCTATGCCATCGGAATTGATACGCGAAAACCTTACTGGATCTATGGCGGGGCCCAGGATCATGGAGCCTATGGCCTCCCCAGCCGAACGGACAGTAAATTCGGCATCCGCAATTGCGATGTCATCCCTGTCGCCTACGGAGATGCCTTCTACTGTGTTCCCGATCCGGAAGATCCCCATATCATCTACACTGAAAACCAGGAAGGGCGGCTCCTTCAGATCAACATAGAGACCCACGAAGAGAGAGTCATCCGGCCCGTTCCGGGTGATCCGGAAGAGGTCTACCGATTCAACTGGAAGTGCCCTCTGGTGCTCTCGCCTCATGACCACAACACCCTCTATTACGGCGCCAATAAAATGTTGAGGTCAACCGATCAAGGTTATAGCTGGGAAGAGATAAGTCCGGACCTGACAAAAAATCAGGATTGGAAAAAACTTCCCATCATGGGCATGGAACGGAGTGAAGAGACCATCAGTTTGAACTATGGCGTGGCCCACTACGGGACAATCACGACCATATCCGAATCGCCTCTCCAGGAAGGGCTCATCTATGCCGGAACCGATGATGGGAACGTGCAGGTGACAACAGACGGCGGCAAAAACTGGACGAACGTGAGCGATGCGTTCCGTTTGCCCGCGCCCTACTGGGTGAGCCATGTGCGGGCCTCGCACCACGGTGAAGGGACGGCCTATGTCTGTTTCGACGGGCACTGGGATGACGACTTCGATCCTTATGTCTTCAAGACGGAAGATTTCGGTAAGACCTGGAAAAGCATCCGGGGAGATCTGCCCGACGAAATGGTGGTTAACACTCTGGCCGAGCACCCCAGGAACCCGAACCTTCTTTTTGCCGGCACGGAGTTCGGTTTGTTTCTGTCTCTGAACGGCGGGGGACATTGGGTTCTGGCTCGCGGCAATCTGCCCCGGGTTCCTGTGGACGACATCATCGTCAATGCCAGAGAGAATGACCTCATTCTCGGCACCCATGGCCGCGGCATCTATATCCTGGATGACATCACCTGTCTCGAAGAACTGGACGATGAGACTCTCAACACTGAAGCTTATCTCTTTCCTGTCCGGGATGCGGTTCAGTATTACGAATCCCGGGAATTGCCTGATCCGGCCGCAGCCAAGTTTCTGGGTCCAAACCCCGACTATGGAGCCCTCATCACGTATTATCTAAAAAGCGATATTGAGGAGGATGATGAAGCCGCGGGTGAAGGAGGGATCAAGATCACCATCCAGGACAGCGAAGGCCATACTGTTCGGGAGCTCACGGGGCCGGATGGCAAGGGCGTCCATCGCATCGCCTGGGACCTCCACTATGCACTGGGCTTTAATCCTGAGGACACGAGTGACGGTTATTACGAGCCCAAAAGAGGTCCCTTCGTTCTTCCCGGTGACTACACAGTTAAGCTCATGGCGCGGGGAAGGGAATTGATGCAAACAGTGCATGTCCATATCGATCCCCGGTTGGAGGCGAATCCGGATGCCTTGCGGAAACGATTAGGGGCCGAAATGGCTGTGAACGGAATGGCTAAAGCTTTTATCGACACCCGCAAAGCCATCACGGGAATTCAGAATGAGATCGGGCGCGTCAAAAAGGTTTTGGAACAGGGTGCGGTACTACCGAAGGAAATCCAGTCCGGAGTCGATGAGGTGTCGAAAAAATTGGCGAATGTCAAAAAGGATTTCGAGACAGATTGGTACGGCATGGAATTCGGTATCATGGACCTGATCGGACAGCTCGGGGCTTCCGTATCAAAGCCGACAGATAGCCAGATGATAACGATCAAACGGCTCCACGCCAAACTGGACAAGGCCATCGGACTGATCAATGGGCTGTTAACTGCGGACCTCCTCGAGCTTAAAAGGGAGCTTATCAAGCTCAACCTTCCTCTCGTTTTAGCTCAGCCCATCAAGCTTGGTAAATTAAATCTTAATTGAATTGAGATGATTGACGTCGCACTCTATTTTGAGTACAATCGTACTCAAAATAGAGTTCATTATGCGAGAAAGCCTCTATCTCACAAAATCGAAAATTCGGCAGGATTTGCTGGCACTCTTCTTTACGAATCCGTCGCGCCGGTATTACCTGAGAGAGCTTGAGAGAATCCTCCAGTATTCGGCTGGAAGCATCCGCCGAGAGTTGTTGAAATTTCAAAAGGACAATCTCTTTCGCACACAAAGAACAGCCAATCTTCTTTATTATTCTGTCAACAATGAGCATCCTCTCTACACAGAATTGGAGAGTATTATATTCAAAACAATCGGAGTTCCCGCCACGTTAAAGAAAATTATTTCCTCTCTGGATAGGATTCAAGCGGCGTTCATCTATGGGGAATTTGCTTCGCGGCAAAGCAAAGCGTCGGGTGACATCGACATCATGATTATCGGCGATCCTGACCTGTCTCTTCTCTTTACAGAAATTGCTAGAGTAGAAAAGAAGTTAGACAGAGATATGAATGTCACTGTCTATACGCCGGATGAATTCCGATCGAAGAAAAAAGAGGGCAAGGCTTTTGTGATAGATCTGCTTATAAACCCTAAAATCATGCTCTGTAGCTCTGAGCACGATTTATAGGATACTGCGGAAGAGTTTAGATGTGTACGGTACGATTGATCCCTATTCTTTGAATTTTAGGGGTTTCTTCCTCTTGGATGTTTAGACATCCCGAAATCTTCGCCGAATCGAAAAAAAACCGAGTTGAAAATCCGTAAAAAAGTGGTTCAGTTGACAAACGGGATTTCGCGCATATATTATTTTAACGAGAGTTTAAGTGCGGAGATTTTGACTAACCGGGGATGCTTAGCTCAAGATTTAGAAGACCATAGGCCCGCCATACGCCATTTTTACGGCCTTCTGAGTCATACGAGTAGTGCTGTACCAAATCGGAAGCACAAGTCCTTCTGAAGAATTGAGACCGGTTTAGCGGCCTATCTTCATTTATCAGAAGGGAGAGGGGATGGAGAGGGTTTCCTCCAGAAAAAAAAGATACTCTAAACGTCCAGGTCAATTATTCCTCGTTTTTTCTTTTTTTATCGTCTTATCATTGCTTTTTATCATCACGAATTGTCTCGCGTATGCCGAATCGCTCACCGCTGAAGCCCAATCTCTGAGAACTGTTAGCATCAAAGTTGCCGCAGATGAAAGCTTCCTGACGTGGTTGAAATGGGAAACGAGTGTCGGTAGTCTGGTGCATGCATGCAGCAGGATTTTTGAGAAACGCTTCGGCCTTCAGCTCAGTATCAAGAGATTCCAGTACTGGGAACCTCAGAACGAGCTGAAGTCCATTGAATTGTCGCTCATTGACCTGAGAAAGAAGGTTCCCTCTAATGAATGTGATCTTGTTCTGGGAATAGTCGCCGCGGGGAGAGCCAAAGGCGGCAAATGCGCTGTTTCCAGTTACTGCAATGGCTATATTCTGCTCAAGCATCTGGAATCAGAGGAAGGTATGGAGTACTACCTCCTTCATGAACTCTGTCACATATTCGGTGCCATTGACCTTCACGAACCGGGCTCCATTATGGGTGTTGATGAGAAAGGCCGGGAATTTGATGATTTTACCTCAAAATTGATCACTCTTAATAGAGAACGCACATTTGAGCAGGGCGCCTTTCCTCTTCCTGCGAGTGAATTGGATGAGGCGATTTCAATCTGTTTGGCGAGGGAGGGCTTAGATCTCAGAGAGCCCGAACTCAAAGGCCTCCTGGTAAATCTTTATTTGGTTAAGGGCGATTATGATTCTGTTATCGGGAATTGCCGGGAGGTGCTGACCCGCAATCCGGGCCAGGCTCACTTTCTCAGCTTTCTAGGAACAGCCTTCAGAAAAAAGGGCGAGATAGCAAATGCGCTTGTCGTCCTGAAAAAAGCGCTCCGGCTCCAGAAGTTCAATCCTGAAATCTACTTCAATTTGGGTATGTGTTTCATGCAGAAGGGACAATGGGATCTGGCTGTGCAGGCCTTTTATTCTGCTGTATCTCTCCATCCGACCAATGCCGTCTACCGTTTTGATCTGGGGGTGGCACTCACGCAAAGAGGAGATAGTGAGCGGGCGATTCAGGAATTTAAAGAAGCAATACAATTGAAACCGGATAATTCCCAAGCGCACAATAATCTAGCCCGCCTCTATTTCCGGAAAGGCAGGTTAGATGAGGGGATATCAGAATTGACGTACGCCTTGGAGATAAATCCGAAAGACGCCTATGCCTGCTCTAATCTGGCCTGGGCCTATCTCCAAAAAGACATGAAGGGGAAAGCCTTATCAATCTGTCAGAGGGCTGTTGATCTCGACCCTCTGCTTCCCCAACCACATAATTTTTTGGGCAGCCTGTACTCTAATCAAGGAAAAAAGGATGCTGCCGAGAAAGAGTATCTCAAGGCCATCAAACTGAAGCCGGATTATTTGGAAGCACATTACAATCTGGCCAACCTCTATTTTGAGTGCGGGTTCTATTCCCGCTCCATTCGTCACTTCAAGAAAGTTCTTGAGCTTGACGGAAGCTCCGCCCCTGCTTTTGTGAACATAGCTTTAGCCTATTATCAGCAGGGAAAATTCGATTTGGCCTACCAATTCCTCATCCAGGCCGAAATGAACGGCTATGAAGCATTGCCTAAGCTTAAGGAAGCTGTTTTAAGCAAAGCTGGACGGAGGTGACGGATTAAGTGCTTTACTTATAAACTGTCTTCCGGTGGTTTATCCCCATTATTCGCATTTGTTGTTCTGCCCGGTCAATAACGTAGATAACTCTATACACGCCAACTCTGTACCGGTAGATGCCCTTTAAATGTCCTTTTAATGGTGTGCCCAGCTTGGCAGGATCTTGGAGTAAATGTATTTTGACTTTGTCCTTGATCCTTTTTGCTATTGGTTTGTCAAGCTTTTCAAGATCTTCAAGTGAATCTTCATGCCATATGGCACTATATGCCAAGTTTCTTCTCCACTTCTTCCGTGGTTAGATATTTAGCGTTCTTTTTATTCAGGCGTTCAAGAGCCATGTATGCGTCCTCAAAGTCTTCGAGATAGAGCTCCAGCATTTCCTTGATATATGAGCTCTTTGTTCTTCGACTTTTCTTTGCTAGTTGATTGAGTCGTTTGTAAGTGGCTTCATCTAATCGCACCGTAAGAACTGACATATCATATCTCCTCTGTATGTATTAATTATAATACTTATAATACAATTAATACAAATTGTCAAATCATCATGCGGTTCAACACCTGATTCTTTACTTTAGACGGCTGACTTATAAAGAAATTCTCATGTAAGATGAAGGAATTCGGCCTAATCTTTATTATTAAGACTGGCCTCAATAGCCTTCGCGAGTTGATGGATGCCTTTATCGATTTTATCGAGGGGAGGGAAGGAGTAGTTCAGTCTTAAGGTGTTCTTACCCGCGTCATTGCAGTGGAAGGGCCGGCCGATGACGTAAGCCACGTTGTGTTCGACGGCTATCTGAAAGATTTCTTTGGCATCGAGCTGTTTGGGCAGCCGAACCCAAAGGAACATCCCACCGGTTGGCTTTGACCAGGTTACCCCCTCCGGCATGTATTTCTCGAGCGCTTCCAGCATCACTTCTATCTTGGGCTTGTAGCATTGAATCGCTTCATCGATTTTCTTTCTCATCTTCCCGCTTTTAATGTATTCAGCCAGGATCAGCTGGGTGAACGATGGCGTGCAGAGGTCAACCGACTGTTTGATCATTTCCATTTTGTCGATGAGCGGCGTTTCGGCTACGATCCAGCCCATCCTCATCCCCGGAAAAAGCGTCTTGGAGAAGGTTTTCAGCATGATAACGCCTTTTCCTCCGGAGAGCGTCCATATGCTGGGCAAGACCTCGCCAGTAAAGCTCAATTCTCTGTAGGGGGAATCCTCGATGAGTGGAATTTCATTGTCTCGAGCAATCTTGATCAGCTCTTTTCTCCGTTCGAGACTCATGGTAATTCCTGAGGGATTCTGAAAATCGGGCACTGTGTAAATGAAGCGGGGCTTTTTCCCTATTTTGTTCAGCTTGTGGAGCTCCTCCGTCAGGTGCTCGATAATCATTCCGTCATCGTCCATCGGGATGCCTTTCATATCGGCCCCACAACGCCTGTAAGCCTGGACGGCACCCAGATAAGAGGGCAATTCCAAGAACAAAGGTTCTCCTTCATCGATAAAGAGGAGAGACAGGAGATCCAATCCCTGTTGAGAAGAGGAAGTGATGCAGATCTGCTCTGGAGTAGCCTCTTCGCCGCATTCTTTCATATGGCCGACAAGAGCTTCGAGCATATCCGGTTCGCCTCTGGTTGGGCCGTATTGGAGGGCCAGGTAGCCTTTCTTTGCCAAAACATCCTGAGTGATATCCGCTATGTCTTGACAGGGAAAGAGAGCCGGGTCTGGTAGGCCTCCCCCAAAGGATATGACACCCGGTTTTCGAGACCACTTTAAAAGCTCTCTAATTTCAGATCGATAAATACGGTAGGAAACGTCAGAGTATAAATAATCCATTATGATGACTCCTTCGGCTACTATAATAACCACAAAATTGTCTTAGCTCAACAACCAATTATAATCCTTTCATGACCGGCCAATTGCGCAGCCACGAGTGTGGCTTTTCTTAAACTTTTTGCACACAAAATAGTATAAGTTATTGGATGTTGGTATATTAATGAGTTTCAACCGTTTTTTCCAGGGAAAAGAAAATTATGAATAAAAAGACACTGTTTGCACTGCTATTCATTTTCTTGGCGTCGATTCCCGGGCTGGTATCGTGCGAAAAGAAATCAGCCGCAGATCTTTCTTCAGATGAGATTTCTGTCAGAGAACTGCGGCGCCATATGGATTACCTTGCCTCCGAGGAAACAGAGGGACGGATGACTGCTTCTGGCGGTTATAAAAAGGCGGCTGATTATGTCGTCAAGCACTTCAAATCATTCGGTCTTGAACCGGGTTGGGACGGTGAGGGGGTTGAGAAAACTTACTATCAAGAGGTTCCTTTCAATAGATATCACTATGGTGAAAGGAATTATCTGACTATCCATTCCGGTGGAAAAATTGAGAGGTTAACAAAGGGTGGAAACAATTATGAAATATTTTATCCGGGAAAAGCGTCCGCAGATATTCCTCCGGGAAATCCTGTGTTTGTCGGATATGGAATTCACGAGCCGGATTTGGGCTGGGATGATTTCGAAGGCCTGGATGTCAAAAACAAGCTCGCGATTATTATTGCTGGATTCCCCACTAATCCCAACAGAGGCCCTAAATTCCCCAGAGAAGTGCATCGCAAATACAGAGACAGAAGGAACGGTGATTTCAGGCGCTTTTTGAATGTGATTGAAAAAGGCGCGTCTGGAGTGATTGCCATTCCGGGAAGGAGTATCGTCGACAATTGGGAATATATGATGGCTGAGCGCAGGCGGGCCACATTGGTTCCTGCTGAAAGTTATGATGTCTCCACACCCGGGGAGACGCCAATACCATCAATCCTACTCCATGCCGATTTGGTCCGGAGACTGTTTGAGGATGTGGATTTCAAGCCCATAACGCATGAGGGGAACTACAGACCTATGGTCATGAACGATGTGAAGTTGGGCTTAGCTGTGAATATGACAAAGGAAACGTTCAAGTGCTATAACCTCATCGGCATCATTCCCGGCACTGATCCCGAACTGAAGGATGAGTTTATCACTGTCGGCGCCCATCTGGATCACCTGGGAAGAGAGGGCGATGTGATTTACTATGGAGCTAACGACAACGCCAGCAGTTGTGTCTTGATTTTGGAAGTGGCAAAAGTTTTGGCCCGAAAACCTTTGAGGCGTCCTATTGTGTTTATCCTTTTTACGGCAGAGGAGATAGGACATTTTGGATCGCTTCATTATGTAGCCCATCCGGCAATCTCCCATGACCGGGTGCGCCTCAACATCAATCTCGAACAGATTGGGGCCAGAACCCGCACTGTGAGTGGAATCTGGGCTATCGGACCATCTTCGGAGCGGCAGACATTGTTTTCTGTGAGGGAAAGAGTCCCAGAGCTTGAAGTAGGATTCGATGATATTCAATCCCAGGTTCCGGTTATCAGCGGGAGCGACACACTGAGCTTTTATAGGAAAAAACTTCCAGCTATCATCATAGGATCGGGAGGTTTTCCTGAACATCACCAACCCAGCGACAACATAGATTTAATCGATTTCGACCACCTCTATAAAGCCACTCTCTTTGTCAGAGCCTATATCGAGGAACTCGGAAATCAATAACCTGGAGACACAAGAGCTTAATTTTGACTTTGTGTAAAGATTGAGGTGCAAAAATGTAAGCTTACTTTACATTTTTACTTCAACAATCTTTTTTCCCCCTAATTCCCATCCCTTGAATTGGCATACAATTTGCAAAAAAATGAACCCTATTATCGGTTCTTCATATGAGGGATGGACACATGAATACAAAAAGCTTGATTATCGGATTATTTCTTTTTCTTTTC